>AUXO011136346.1_pt1 | contig 14483 bp, 1 predicted proteins | sample 768731 | NCBI WGS metagenome assembly AUXO01 (sample SAMN02715735, study PRJNA202380) | gut metagenome | biome: sheep rumen | host: Ovis aries | place: New Zealand: Palmerston North | reverse complement strand
TATTGTTGTTACCAAAACCTCCTGTAGCGGATTCTTCCCTACATAAAGCAGCACCTGTGTCTGCATAGTTGCTTTCAAATCTGGTGTTTGTCAAATTCATTTCAGGAGCATTACAGTCAATAGCACCACCATTTTTGGTTGCATTATTCCTAATGAATGTGGAATTTGCAATTTTGGCATTTAATGCTGTGACATTCAGATAAATTCCTGCACCATTTTCAGCATTATTATATGCTATTGTAGAAGCGTTGATAATACCGTTTTCACCGGCCCAGAAAATAGCTCCTCCTTTATTTACATCATCGTCATACTTACCGCTTGCATTACCGTAAAGCAGGTTAAGATTATTTAAGACAACATTATCTCCTGTAATGTTGAATATTCTTGAATATCCCAGTGCACTGATAGAATATCCGTTACCGTTGATTGTAATTTGTGATGTAATATTCATACAGTAATCATCAGCAATCCATTCAGTGCCATATAACTCCTCATAATCTTCCATAGACATGAATTCAAAGGATCTTGGTAAATCAAGTACTGCAGGAACACCAGCTTGTGAAGCCTGCCTGATAGCTTCATCAATTAAATCCTGTAGAATGTGGAAATCTCCTTTATCAATATGATTGATAGTTGTAAAATTGGCTGTAGCTTCCTTATAGAGATACTCACTGTCTTCAAAACCGACTGTTACATTATAAAAAGTATTTTTTGTCAGATTATTCCTGATACCTATAATGAATTTTTTATATACATTGTTGAAGTAGGCAGTGAAATCTTCTGTTGTGTTTAAAATCAATTGTGTTGCGAGTTCATCATCTTTTGTTACATTTACGACTAGCCTAAATGAATTCCTATTCGGATCATTAGGATTTGATACGTTAACTATACCCATTATTGTTGATTGATCAGGCATAGCAGTTACATTCAGTATATAATCATTGTTGTTTTCAAAATATGATTTGAAAATACGTTTTGCATATGAAGACCCGTCGCTTCCAATCATATTTACAGTAGTTCTACCACCATCAACAATACCGGTTCCGTCAAATTTATTGTAATCACGACTTACTTTTTTTGTGCTGCCATCCTTATCTATAATATAATATATTGCACCACCGTTATGAGAAGCATTGTTGTTTGTAAATGTACAGTTATCCATCCATAATAATGCACCTACACTACCTGCATAATATAGGGCACCACCATTATATGCATTTGAACCGTTGAATGTTGAATTATAAATATAAATATAAAGGAATTCACCTGCATAAACGGCACCACCATAAGTTGCAGTGCTATTTACAAAAGTACAATTTATTATTTCCTGATTGTTGTTAGCTAAACTTACTGCACCACCATATCTAGCGGAAGCATCTGTGACATTAACGTTTGAAATGACAGCGTGAGCTTTTTCAGAATAAATTGCACCACCATCATTGGCTGCCTTTGTTTTTATAATAGTTATGTTATTTATAGTACCATAATCATTTGACCAGTAAATAGCACCCCCATTTGATTTGGAGTATGAATTTACAATTTTTGCATTGGCAAATGTTATATGGTTAGCACTATTAAGACCAACAATAGCGAAGGAACCTCCTCCCTTATTACTGGAACAATTTTCAAAGTATAAATTTTCATAAGTAATGGCAGTAGGAACCCTTGTACCGTGATAGAGCAATCCTCCACCATAATCATTTGAGCTACAATTGGTAAAATTCAAATTTACCAATGATAAAGATTGACGAACATTTACAAGATCAATACCACCCCCACCACAACTGGTAGAACCGGTTTGAGAACAGTTAATCATAGTCAAATTTTCAAATTTAAAATAATCACCATCAATGTTTTGAGATATAGCTCCCCCTTCACGCACTGAAGTACAGTTAATGAACAAGGAGTTATATATAATCGCATTTTTAATAGCCTGTTCCATACGTATTGCCCCACCACTTTGGATACGGGCTTTATTATTTGTAAAGTTACATCCGTCAATATATATTCCTTTAGTATTACCATTTAATCCATTGACATTAATGGCACCACCGTTATGAGCAGTATTTAAATCAAATTTAGAATTTAAAACAGTCAAATTACTGTTTCCACTCACTACACATACAGCACCACCATGAGCATTATTTTGTCTTGCAGAGTTATTATACATCACAGTATTATTAATAACAACATTATCTCCTGTAGCAAGGATTGCACCACCATATTTTTGTGCAAAATTATTATTAAAGGAAGAATAATCAATTATTAAATTTTTAAGATTGTTTGCTTTATATATAGCCCCTCCACCATTATTATTACTCCCAGTAGTTGTAGATTGACTATTATTGAAATTAGAATGATTTATTAAAACATTTCCTCCGGAGGAATATATTGCCCCTCCCTGACTTGCCACATTATATGTAAAATTACAGTAATTAATTGTCAAATCGGAATTGGATTTTATTGCACCACCATCACCATTTGTTTTAGCATTGGTAAATGTAATTCCTTCTAAAGTCACCGCTGCCCCACTAATATCAAATATTCTAGCTTTTTGTTGAGCATCAATGACTATATTTCCCATTCCTTTAATTGTAATCTGTTTATTTATTGATATTCCATCAACATATGCAGAATCAGTACCAGAATTATAGGTATAATTTCTTACCAGTTCCAAAGTTCCTCCAGAACCAGTACCTGCTATTTCTGTTTGTAAGTCTCTGAATGAACCTGCAGGATCACCTAATACATCATCAGTATCAGAATGTGAAAGCAATTCAAGTTCATTCGTTGCCTTGACATCATTAACATCATTTGATGCTAATGTGCCATTTGTGTCGACATTATCCGCATCAGCGGCAATTACCGTCTGAAGAGATAATATGCAACACAGGATTAAACATATAACCATTATTTCTCTCAATTTCATAGTTTTACCTTTCGTTAATTAATTATGAGATGAGTTAAATAACAACCTCATTTAAATTTTAATTTCACAAATAAAAGCGAAAAATCATCGCTTATATTGATATATATTTTTAATATCAAATAATATATAATAGTTTTGTATCAAAAAACATGCAAAAATTTGAAGAAACAATAATAAATTATAAAAATATTAAACAAAACAACAATTTAGACATGAGAAAAATGGATTTGATAAACTATTATAAATACAATTTCGCATAAAATACCAACTAAAAATTAAAAAATATATAATTTTTATCATAATAATTAAAAAAAATATATTAAAAGTAACTAATTATTAAAAAAAATATAATTCACCCCATTTAATGAAATTAAACATATTTCAAATTCATGAACCCCAAATCTACATTAGAAGTGACATGTATTTTTAACATGAATAACAATCCTTTAAACTATATAAAACATGAAACGACACGCCCATTTGATAAATAAATTCAAACTCAGTTAAATGAACTATTGAATTAAAAAAACATCAAATAACATTTATTTATGGATAAAACAAACCTCGACGGCCAGTTTTCCTTAAAAATATATTGTAAAATTCTACAATAGCTTTTAAAAAAATAGAAATGAAAAAGAATTATTTTTTAATTGTGCCCTACAAACATATCTAAATTGAATTTTCAGTCTGGAAAACTTCAACACCAAATCAGTTACACATATTTTTTCCCATTTTTCAAATCAAAAGCAATATTTACATTTTCATTTAAATGACCTTTCCACTCACAGTCAGTGAAAAGTCTACAAACCGGAAATAATTTTTTTATACAATAGAAAAAAATTTGCTCTTTAAATTGTTAAAGAATAATCAAAAAATATAAGCACATAATTAAAAAAATTCTATAAAAATTAACATTAAAATAAAAATAGCATTAATAAAATAAACAGTTGAAAATATACAATATAAAAAAAATAAATGAAAATAAAAAGATTATTTTTTAAATCTTCTTATTTGAGTTGAACCGATAGCTAAGATTGCCAATAGCACTATAAATATCGGATTAGCTGTAGGATATTTTTCTAAAGTTTCGAAAGAATCATGTTCAAAGCATTTATGTGCCTGATTATTGCCTCCATCATTAAGATCAACACTGATTGTGGAAAATGCATAATCTTCAAGGTATTTATCATCCCCAAAGTAATGTATCACAATATTATACTCTCCGAATTTAAGATTTGGAATTGAAAATACTGCTTTACCATTTTTAACTGATGCATAATAATATTTTCCATCGATTTCAAGGGAAACCCTGCCTTTTGCATCTTTTGGAAGAGTTACAATAACTTTTCCATTTTCACCAACTTTTATTGCAGGTGCATAAACATCAATATGAGGACGTATCTTTATCACAATCGGCTCTACTTTTAATACTTTAAATGTCCTTTTAGCATCAATAGGCAAGTATTTATCATCACCTGAATATGAAATATCAACATCATATTTTCCAGATTTAAGATTGTGAATTTCAAATGTTACTTTCCCATTTACCAAAGCCTTTGTATATGTTTTACCAGCTATGCGAACTGTTATATTGCCTGTTGCATCTTTAGGAAACTCAACTACAATTTTTGCAGTTTGGCCAACATAAATGTCATCAACATTCATAATAACATTTTCAGCATATCCCCTGACGTGGAATATATCAGAAGCATTGGCACTAGTGTAGTTTTCATTTCCGCTGTATTCAACATACACATCATAAGACCCTTTAGCCAAACTTATTAGCCTCCAGGTCGCTTTTCCATCATATTTTGGTGCTGAACTTGCTTTCAATACATCTGTGACAACAATGCTTTCATCAAGCGGAATTTCAACTGTCATTCCATTCACAGTAATTTTTACAGTTCCAGGAGCATTGACAGACACATTGATGACTTCAATTTCGCCTTCAAGTATATCTACTACTTCAAGTTTGATTGTTGAAGTGATTTTAGCTATGCTGAATCTGGCTGATGTTGAATTTGCCATATATATTTCATCACCGCTATATGCAATATCAATATCATAATTTCCAGCTGCAAGGCCAGATAAGGTTAATTTAACCTGACCATCCTCAACAGGCAAATCATTATAGTTTTTATTGCCTACAGTAATATTAACGGTTCCTGTTACATTATTAGGAAGTATTATTGTGATCTCTTCATCATCACCATAAGTGATGTTTGAAACTTTAAATGCAATTGGAGCATCTCTTTTTAAAACAACCACTTTTTCACTGGAGTAACTGTTATCTAAATCATTGAATTCTTTTTGTGTTGAGTTTACTGATACTGTATTTTCAATGTCATTTGCTGAAATTATTTTAACGGTTAATGTTAATGTAGCAGTCTTATCACAATCCAAATTACCGATATACCATACACCATTTGTTTCATCATAATGACCGTATTCAGTTTCCGCTTTTGTCAATGATACATATTTTGAAAGGATTTCAGTGACATTGACATCAGTTGCATTGCTTGGACCTTTATTTTGAACTACAATAACATATTCTATTTCATCACCGACATATGCAATTGTAACATTTACGGATTTTGTGATTGTTAAATCAACCATCGGATATATTTCAAATCTTGTTGAATTTGATGATTTCAAGTAATTATTGGTTTCAGGATAGTATAAATCAACTTTGTATACTCCACAACCAAGTTCTGGAATGTCGAATACTGCATAGCCGCTTTCATTGACTTTAACTTCATAAGTTTCGCCATTTATCACCACAGTAACAGTGTTGTTTTCATTTTTAGGAACCTGAATTATGATTTTTCCGGCTTCACCCAGAGCGTAGTCTTCTACTGTCGGAATAATGAAAGAGTTGATTTTCTTTACTTTGAATGTTGCTGTTTTTTGTTTAGGGAAGAATTTTTCATCACCAGTGTATTTTACGGTTACTTTATATGTTCCAGCCTGTAAGCCTTCCAAATTGATATCAACACAACCATCTTTTAGAGTGAAATTACCCACTTCTTTGCCGTTTAGCAATACAGAGACATTTTCTGTCGGAATTCCTTTTTTGTCCCTGTCAGCAACCTTGATGACAAATGATTCATTTTCAAGATAGTATATATCTTTTGTTGGAATATCTATAACAACAATTCCTTTGGATGTGGAATTTTCAAGTTCTGTATAATAATTATCCTCAGGATGGAATACCAGTTCATATAATTTAACATTGTTTTCATTATTTGTATAGGACAATATTGCAACACCGGAAATGTTTGTGTGTGTAGATACTACCCCTATTAGGTTGTTTTTAATGTCATAAAGGTATACAGTTATATTCTGATAGTCTTCATATTGTGTTTGATATATGTTGTCATAATCGCTTGGTTTAACATCCCCGTCAAGTACAACTGGTATTCTGCGCTCATTGCCTGTGTTTGTAACTCCGTTAATGCCCCAGTAGGTCACATTGGTTAAAGCTATTTGACCGTCATTCCATATTGCATTCAGAAGATTGTCATTACCTCTGAATGTGGCAATTATATCAATTGTATGGTTATCCTCACTTCTGGTTACGTTTAATGCCAAGTCTAGGGAATCCGCCCTGTTGTCCAGGAATACTGAATTTATTATTTCCATCATACTATGTGAGAGATATATTGCTGAACCTTTGGATGCAATGTTACCCCTCAATATACAGTTGGTTAAGTTTACAGGAGCCTCTGATATCCAGTAAATTGCTCCACCATGATTTGCACTATTGTTGATGAATGAACTACCATCATATGTGGTATTGACATTATCCCTTAAGAATACCGCCCCACCATATCTGACTGCAGTGTTGTTGGTGAATTTACTGTTCTTGATTGCACCTATATCTCCGGTCCAGGCGACAGCACCTCCGGAACCTCCCAATACTTTGTTTCCTTTAGAATCAAAGTATGTATAGAATCCTCTTGAATCTTCATCCACAAGACCTAACGCATTATTTTGACTGAAGCTGCAGTTGTCGATTGTTCCATTTGTACCGTACCAGAATACAGCACCAGCATTTCTATATGCAGTATTGTTTATGAATACAGAATCAGATAATTTTCCGTTTCTAGCTCCTCTTTGGAAGGTTACAGCTCCTCCGTTAAGACCCGCAACATTATTTTCAAATATTCCGTTTGTTACAGTTACATTGTCACAATGGCCTGCGAATGTGTCATCATTTCCTTTTAAAAATATTGCTCCTCCTGAGAAAGCAGCATAGTTATTGTTGAAGCTGGAATCTTCAATTTTACCGTTTTGACCTACCCAAAGAATAGCTCCACCGTCACCGCCACCGTTAGCATCAGTTATAGTTCCTAATGCAGAGTTTTGGATGAAATTGGAATTTTTAACAGTACCGTTTACTCCGCTCCAGTATATTGCTCCGCCTGCCCTTTTAGCAGTGTTGTTTACAAAAATTGAATTGTCCACAGCACCATTTCTAGCACCGCGATACCAGTCGATTGCACCACCATTGGTACCTGCAACATTACTATCAAAGTAATTGTCCGCAAATACAATATCAAAACTAGGATAATTGTCATTTCCTTGTAATAAAACAGCTCCACCACGTTTAGCTGCTGTATTGTTTACAAAGTTACAGTGGCTGACCTTACCTTCCGCACCTGACCACATGACAGCTCCACCGTCACCGCCGTTAGTGATGTCTCCTCTGACGCTTGTGGCATTTGTAATTCCTAAAGCCTTGTTTCCATAGAATTTTGAGTATCTTATTTCCCCATCATATCCGTTCCAGAAGATTGCTCCTCCGGATCTTTTTGCGGTGTTGTTAATGAATGTTGCATTATCCACTAATCCTTCAATTGCATCATCATGCCAGTTGATAGCTCCACCATTGGTGCCTGCAAGGTTGTTTTCAAAGTAAACGTGTTTGAAAGTTGTATTTTTGTTTCCATGGGCACATGGTTCTATGTATACTGCCCCACCACGGCCGCTTGCGTTATATTTAGGATTGTTTACAGCTTCATTGTCAACAAATCTGCAGTTTTCCACCAAACCGTTCAATCCAGCCCAGAACATAGCTCCACCATCACCCACATTGCCGTAGGCTCCCGGATGGTCTCCAAGTGCAGTGTTATTGATGAAATTGGAGTCTAAAATTTTACCGTTGTGTCCTCTCCAGTATACAGCACCACCATTTGCATTAGCAGCGTTGTTTTCAAATGTGGAACTATAGATATTACCGTTACTTGCACCTTCGTGCCAATCTACGGCACCGCCGTTGGTTCCTGCGAAATTGTTATCAAATTTACATTGATTAAATGTAGTGTCTGTACAGTTTCCTACATCACTGCCCTGCAGGTAGACAGCTCCACCACGTTTGGCAGCATTGTTTTTATCAAATGTACAATTGTCAACAAGTCCTTCGGCTCCGGTCCACATTACAGCACCACCATAACCTCCGTAGGTTAAATTACCGTAGGAATCTTTGTATTCTACAATACCTAATGCGGAGTTATTTATGAATGTGGAATCTCTGATTGTACCATTGGTTCCGAACCAGAATACTGCACCAGCAGACCTGTTAGCCAGGTTGTTTTCAAATACTGAGTTTATGATAGCTCCATCATGTGCTCCACGGTTGAAATCGATAGCACCACCGTTGATTCCGGCAGTGTTGTTTATGAATGAATCGTTTTCGAATACTGTGTATGAATTATCTCTTAAAAATATTGCTCCACCTAACCTTTGAGCAGTGTTGTTTATGAAGTTGGAGTTATCAACATTACCCATATCACCAATCCATGCTATTGCTCCACCGGAACCTCCTAAAACCGGGTTGCCGTTTTCATCGATATATTTATGTACTCCCCTTGCATCATATTCGACGAGACCTAATGCATTGTTTTGTGTGAAGTTACATCCGTCAACGGTTCCGTTGTGACCATACCAGAATAATGCACCACCGTTTCTCAGTGCAGTGTTGTTTTTAAATGTGGAACTGGTTAATACACCATCAATGGCTCCTTTCTGGAAGTTCAATGCTCCACCATTAAGGCCTGCGAAATTGTTTTCAAAGATGCCTTTTTTAACAAATACATCGTCACAATGAGTATCTGTACCGTTATCGCTACCTTTAAGATAAATTGCACCTCCGGAGTAAGCTGCATGGTTATTGTTGAAGTTTACTGTGTCAATAGTACCTTTAGGACCTACCCAGAGAACTGCTCCTCCGTCTCCACCACCATTTGCATCAGTTAAAGTGCCCAGTGCAGAGTTGTTTAGGAAAGTGGAATTTTTAATGGTACCGTTTACTCCACTCCAGTATATTCCTCCACCTGATCTATGGGCTGTGTTGTTTATGAATGTGGAATTTTCTACACGACCGTTTGCAGCGCCTCTAAACCAGTCTACAGCACCACCATTATATCCTGCAGTGTTGTTTATGAAAAGGGAATTGAAGAATGCTGTATCATGACCGTTACCTACATCACTTCCCTGAAGGTAAACTGCTCCTCCACGACCGCCGGATTTGGTTGCTTCGTTATATTGAGCGTAGTTGTTTATGAAAGTACAGTTATCCACTACTCCCTGAGCACCGGTCCACATTACAGCACCACCATAACCTCCATATGTAACATTACCGTATGAATCTGTGTAGTTGACAATACCTAATGCACGGTTATTGGTGAAATTGGAATTCTTGATTGTACCATTGGTACCGAACCAGAATACCGCACCAGCAGACCTGTTAGCCAAGTTGTTTTCAAATACAGAATTTAAAATTATTTCATCATGTGCTCCACGGTTGAAATCAATAGCCCCACCATTGATTCCAGCAGTGTTGTTTATGAAGCGGCTGTTGTCAAATGTGATTTTGGAGTTTTCTTTCATGAAAATTGCTCCACCTAATCTAGGAGCAGTGTTGTTTATGAAGTTGGAATTGTTTACCAAACCGATTGATCCTATCCAGTAAATTGCACCACCATTATCATTTTTAACGAAACAGCGGGTGAAATTGGAATTAATCATGGAAACATTGTTACCTGAAATGTAAATAGCTCCACCGTCTTCAACACCGTAACAGTCAATCATGTTTGAATCGCTTATTTTAACATCATTTCCGTCAACATCAATTGCTCCTCCGTAAGTGGAGTTACAGAATGTGAAATTGGAGCATTCTATGTTGGTATATTCCCCTAATCTGATATATACTGCTCCACCATGTCTGTCTGACATCACATGGTCAAATGTGGTTCCTGAGATATTGGTGTATTCACCGAAAATGTACAGTGCACCGCCGTCATAGTCTGCAAAGGATTTTGAAATTGTAGAGTTTATGACTTTTGTGTTTGAACCTGCTACAAACATTACTCCTCCGTTACGGGCATTTGAATACTCGAAATCACAGCCATTTATTGTAGCGTTGTTTCCTCCAATTGCAATGGCTCCTGCGGAACTTGCTCCACCATCCGCATACATATAATCCGGAGCTGCACAGTATGTGAAGTTTGAATGTTCGATATTAACATTTTCACCATATATGAAAATAGCTCCTCCTGAACCTCCTTTCTCAGCAATGTTTTTGAAAAAGACTGATGAAGTAATATTTACGTCATGTCCTTCAATATAAATAGCTCCACCAAATCCGGCATACTCATTTGTTGAAGAACTTGCATTTGTGAATGCGAAAAGAGTATCCTTAATCAGTATTGCATCTCCTTCAATATATATTGAACCTCCCGCATTTACAGCCCAACTGTAGGTTAAATTGTCATTGATTAAGCTTGAATCATGTCCTTTGATATAGATGATTCCTCCATTGTATGCAAAGCTGCGCATGAAATTGGAATTTTCAACAGATGCCAAGTCACCTTCTAAAAATATGGCTCCACCATAACCGTTGAGTGCTCGGGTCTTATCAAAGTTACAGTTATCGATTGTGGTATTATAACCTCCCACATAAATTGCTCCACCGTCACCATTAACAGCAATACAAGTGGTTAGATTACCGTTTAATATGCGTACACCCTTATCTCCAGTAATGTAAATTGCTGCACCATTATTGGTTGCATTAGTGTAACCTATAGAGAATCTGTTAACTGTAACGTCATCTCCTGCGATGTAAAGTGCGCCTCCGTTGTTGAATACGGAAGTCATGTTGGAAGTAAATCCATCAATATAAGCATTAGAACCGTTGATATATACTACACCCCCTTCATAAGCAGTGCACATTTTAAAGTCACAGTTTATGAGTTTTGTGTTAATTCCATGAATTTCAATTGATCCTCCACGACCGTTTTTGGTGTTGACCTTATTTTGAGTGAAACTGGAATCTGAAACAGTAGCGTTCAGTCCTGCAATATATAAAGCTCCACCATTGTATTTATCGGCCACACATCTTGTGAAATTTGAATTATGGATATCTGCAAAATTTCCTGCCACATATATTGCACCGCCGTAATTGGTTGCGTTGGTAAGGGAGATGTCGAAATCTGCAATGGAAGCATAATCCCCCGCAACATAGATAGCACCACCATCGTTGGATGCAAAACTCATAAGACATGAATAACCGTCAATAAGAGTATAAGAACCGTTAATATAGACTACACCACCTTCATAAGCAGTACAGCGAACAAATGTGGAATTTAAAATCTTGGTGAAATTACCGCGAATGGCAATTGAACCTCCACGACCGTCTTTGGTATTGACCTTATTCATTACAAAGTTAGATTTTGTAATAGTTGTGTTCAATCCTAAAACATAAATGGCTCCTCCGTTATGATCATGTGAGGTACACATTGTGAAATTTGAATTGTTAATGTTCAAATAATCTCCGGAAACATAGATTGCACCACCATTATTGGTTGCGTTGGTAAGGGAAATGTTGAAATTGGAGATTGAAGCATGGTCTCCTGCAACATAGATAGCACCACCTTCATTTAATGCCAGACTTTTAATGCAGGAATATCCATCCAATACGGCGTAAGAACCTTTAACGTAGACTACACCCCCCTCATAAGCTGTACACATGTTAAATGTTGAGTTGATAATTTTTGTGTAATCACCTTGAAGATATACTGCACCTCCACGTGCAGTGGCTCCAAGTACCTTGTTTTGAATCAGATTTGCATTGATTATTGTGGTGTTGACTCCTTCAATGTAAATTGCACCGCCGTCTCTGTTGTAAGCGATGTTTCTAGCCAAATATATGTGTTTAAGGTTTGCAAAGTTTCCTTCAATATATATTGCTCCCGCATATGTAGTTGCATTGTTATTGGAAAAATTAGCATTAGTTATTCTTGCGTAATCACCTTTGATGTAAAATGCACCACCATTCGCTGCGAAACTGTGCATACCAGATACATTTTCGATTATAACACCAGTACCTGCAATATTTACAAAACCACCTTCAAATGCAGTACATTTGTCGAAATTACAGTTGAATATACGTGTACCATTTCCTTCGACGTTGATTGCTCCTCCGCAGCCCATACCTACATTTACACGGTTCATTGTAAAGTTACAATCTTCAATATATACATTTTTACCTGAGACATATATTGCGCCACCATGATAAGCATTAGCGGCACATCTGTCAAATAAAGAATCAACGATTGTCACATCATCCCCATAAACATATATGGCACCACCGGATAATGTAGCATTGGACATCATAAATTTGGATTTTAGAATAGTGATGTTTAAACCGTCCACACAAATGGACCCACTTCCACCATGAGCTCTATTGAGCATGCAAGTTACGTTATCAACAAAACCATGATCTCCTGCCCACATTAACGCTCCGCCGTCACGTGCTGCCCTATTGTTAATCATTGTTGAGTTATATAATCTGCCGTGATTTCCTAAAATATAACCTGCACCACCGTCATGGCCTGCGCTATTGCCAATCATGGTCACGTTGGATACAATACCGTAATTTCCTGCTACATATCCTGCACCACCATCATAATCCGCACTGCAGTTGACAATTGTGGAATGCCTTACACCAATGTTATCCAGCAGCAACTGTCTCCACATAGGGTCTGCATCATTATAGTCCGCATTGCTTGCAAGCAAATAAATTGCACCACCATTGTGTTTTGCATATTCACCCACTAATGTACAGTACTCAATTGATGCACCTACGTCCAGGTAGATTCCTGCACCGTCTCTTGCTTTATCACCCATGAATTGGGAGTTATGGATAACTACAAAAATACCGCTTGCATATATTGCTCCACCGTTGAAATTAGCGGAGTTGTTTATAAAAGTGGAACGGTTTACTATGCTTATTCCGTCAAAAACAGACACATTTTCTTCAGGTTGAAGATATAATGCACCACTGTTTCTGAATTTGGCAGTGTTTCTGATGAATTGGCACCCTTGAATCATACCGTTCATACCTGTCCACATTACTGCACCGGCATCCTTGCCTGCAGTGTTGTCTATGAAAGTTGAATCGACTAGTCTTCCACGGTCACCGTCAATATAACCTGCACCAGCATTATTTCCTGCTGTACAACCTACTATTGTTACATTGCTAACTATTCCACGATTGGCGGAAATATATCCTGAACCTCCATCATTTCCTGCACTGCAAGTCATGAATCTTGTGTTGAAAACACCATATTTGTTCTGGATACTTGAAGGCAATGTGCGCATGTCTTCAACAATGCTTTTTAAGTATAATGCTCCACCATCATGTGCTGCATAATCGTTGACGAATGAGCATCTGTCAACATAAGCTCCTACATTAAGGTATAATGATCCTCCGTCATGGGACGCATTGTTATTGTTGAATTTAGAGTCTACGACATTTAATAAAGTACCTTTTGCAGAAATAGCCCCACCGTTTGATGCTTTGTTATTTTCGAATAAAGAATTGGTAATTGTTATGCTTGATGTGATTTTTGAACTGGATGATATATCTATTGCTCCACCATTTACAAGAGCAATGTTGTTTATGAACTTTGAATTAATAATGTTTACAGTATTGTCAGCGGACAGCTGAAGAGCGGGACCGTTATTTCCATATGCATTGATAAAGTTTATATTTTTCAGTGTTACCTTATAATTTCCCTGTATTTTAAATATTGAAGCTTTACCTGCACCATTTAAGGTGTGACCTTTACCATCAATTGTCAAATCCTTATTAATAACAATACCTGTTTTAGTGTCTCCATTGGAATAGACATAATCCTTATTCAAGGTTAATGTCCCTCCTGAAGGAGTTGACCCAACTTGATTATTTAAGGCAGTAAATGAGTCCTGTGAAACTGATAGTTCACTGAGTTCGTCAGCCAAATTCAAATGGTTTTGTGTTTCTGTATCGGATAATGTAACATTATCCATATCATCGCTTGCGGACGCAATAGATATTGCAGAAAACAAAACGAATATTAAAAATATTATGCAAAATAGTCTCTTTACATTCATGAATATATCACCAATTTTTTATTCGATATTAAAATGTCGTTTTTCAACGCTTATACTGATATTAATTTAAGTAAAAAGATGTATATATGTTTTTGTTTATTGTAGAATAAGAAAAAAA
>AUXO014435796.1_pt1 | contig 14488 bp, 10 predicted proteins | sample 768731 | NCBI WGS metagenome assembly AUXO01 (sample SAMN02715735, study PRJNA202380) | gut metagenome | biome: sheep rumen | host: Ovis aries | place: New Zealand: Palmerston North | reverse complement strand
CAAATATTTGATGATGGAAATTCTAGAACAATTCATTTATTTTTTGATAATGTTATTAATTGTTATTATGAACAAGAAGATGATTATGCTAAGTCATTAAAAGAAGAAATAAAAAAATCTGGTAGAAAGTTATAAAGAACTATTTAATAGTTCTTTTTGTTTACTTTTGTTGTATAATATTAATAGGATATGAAAAAGAATAATAATAAAAAACTTAAAGTATTATTTATAATAGTTTCTATTATATTTGTAGTAACAATTTCATATACAGGATATGATTATTTTTTTGTGTATCATATTAAAATGAATGGAGATAAAATTATTAAATCAAATCTTAATGATAGTTTTAATGATCCCGGTTTAACAATTAGATATAGAGGAAAATATATAAAAAATTATAAAACAAATTCAAATATTAATGTTGATAAAGAAGGAAAGTATTCTGTAGAATATTTAGTTGGTAAAAAGAAATTAACTAGAGAAGTAGATGTAGAAGATATAAAAGGACCAAACATTTATTTAAAAGGTGGTAATTTATTTGTTCTATCTTTTGGAAAAGAATATACTGATCCAGGATATACAGCTATTGATAATACTGATGGGGATGTTACGGATAAAGTTACTGTAAAAGGAGAAGTAGATGATAAAAAACTTGGAGAGTATTCAGTTATTTATACAGTAGAGGATTCTAAACATAATATTTCAGAAATTGAAAGAGTAGTTAAAATAATTGATGATGATTCTCCAGTATTTAAATTTAAAAAGCCTTTAAATACTTATGCTATTAAAGGTAAAAGTATTGATTTAAATGATTATATTGTTACTGATAACTATGATGGAGATTTAACAGATAAAGTTGTAGTTAGTGGTGAAGTAGATGTTAATAAAGAAGGCATATATAAAATAGAATATAGTGTGGTTGATAATAATGGAAATAAGGCTACTGAAGTAAGAACTGTTAATGTTCAAAATAAAAATACTAAAGGTGTACCTGTACTTATGTATCACTGGTTCTATGATGATACTAAGGGTGAAAAACCAGGTAAATCAAATCCACATAATTTTATTTCTAAAACTCATTTACTTGAACAAGTTAAGTATTTAAAAGAGGAAAATTATTATTATCCAACATGGCAAGAGTTAATAGATTATATTGATAAAAAAATAGATTTACCTGAAAAGAGTGTAATAATAACTGATGATGATTGTGTTAAATCATTCTTTGATGTAGCATTACCAATATTCCAAGAAAATGAAATACCAGTTACATCATTTTGTGTAACTAAAAAAGAGCCATGGAAAAAATATATAGGAGCTCCATATTTAGACTTTGAATCTCATACTGAAAATTTACATGTTAGAAAATGTAAAGATACTAAATGGGATGGTGCAGTTATGTGTAGTGATTATGATACTATATATAAAGATATTAAAAAATCAGTTGAAAAAGTAGGTAGTAGTTATGCATTTGCATATCCATTTGGTCATTATAATGATGACACTATCAAAGCTTTAAAAAATAATGGTATTAGATTAGCTTTTACTATTAATAGTGGAAAAGTAAAAAAGGGAAGTAATAAATATAAGTTAAGAAGAGTTAGAATTTCTAAAGATACAAGTATAGAAAAATATAAATCTTTGCTTACAAATTAATAAGGTGTATAATTTAAATAGGAGTAAAATATGAAAAAAGAAAAAGCATTAGAAAAAGATTCAATGTTAGTTATAATACTAATAGGTTTAGGTTTATTTGTACCAGCATTTTTTCAACAATTAACATTTCTAGGTACTAATAGACAATTAATAATAGGTACTATTGTTAATGCAGTATTATTTGCATGTGCATTAAAAATAAATGATCCTAAAAAGATAATAGCTTTATCTGTATTGCCATCATTATCTAGTATGACAACTGGTATATTATTTAGTGGTTTAACATTGTATTCTAAAGTTATGTTACCATTTATATGGCTAGGTAATTTAGCGTTAATATTAGGCGTTAAATATTTATCAAATAAGATTAAATTTATACCAGCTAGTTTAGTATCAATAGTAGTAAAAGTAGGAATAATATTTGGTGGATTTAAACTAATGAGTAGTATTATTGATTTCCCAACTAAAGTAAGTACTATGTTTGCTACTACATTTGGTATTAATCAAGTATATACAGCTTGTATGGGACTAATATTAGTATTAACAATAATTGGTGCTAAGAAAATGAATCAAGAATAGGAATTTTAAATAATTCCTTTTTTTATTATATTTTTTGTAGTATAATTTATTTTAGAATAGGAGTGTACTATTATGAACAAGAAAGGTTTTACACTTATTGAAGTTATAGTTAGTGTTGTATTAGTTAGTATAGTAATGGTTACATTAACAGCAACATTAGTTGAACTTAAGAAAAAATCTGAAGATGTTTCTAAGAATACAGACGCTGTAATATATAGTTCAATAGCTTCTAGAGTTATGAATGCAGATATAGCAGATCATAATGGTATTAAGTTTATTGAATGTGACCCTAATGGTGAAGAATGTGGTATTGTTCTTGGAAACAATGATAAAAGATCTTTAACTTTAAAAGAAACATCTGATACTTCTGCAGTTAGTGTAGAATATGTAGATAGTACAGGTAACTATATATTAAAAAAAGGAAGTAATTATGTAGGAAAAGTAAATGTTGAAATAAATAATGGTGGAGATATATCTAGTTGTACAAGTATTCCTGCTAATTGTTTATCGATATCTGTTGATGGAAGTACATGTGTATGCTATAAAGAATTAATAACTACAACATTACTTTATAAAGATATATCGGAGGAAACAACAACAGGTTTATTTAACTCAAATACAACATCTGGAAAAGTAAAATATATTAAGACTTTAGAATATACTAGAACGACTGATCCAGATACTAAAAATATTTCTACTGAAGGGTATGGTTTTTCAAGATTATACTATAATCAAAGTCCATTTGAATCATTATCTGATGGAAGCAATATTTTAACTAGATTAATGATTGGTATATATGATGGAATAGATAAGAATGATGAAACATATAATGTTAGTTTGTATTCTGCATCAAGAGCAGATAGTTCTAATCCTAGCGTAGGAGATAAATTCTTTATAAGATTAAATACAATAGGTAATTCAGTATCACCACATGGTATTGTTCAACCACAAGTTGAATCAATTCATCATGCTGGATTATTTTTCCCATTAACACAAATAACTGAGAAGTTTAATATGGGATTTGAAGCAGTTAACCCAGGTGTAAAAATAAATGGTGAAGAAAACGTTGGTATTGGTGAAACTCAAACATTCTATGGATTTGCTGTTGATACACCAAAATATTGTGAAGCTGCAACTTGTGAAAAACAATTTCAAGGTTTCTATACAGAAGTTGGTAGTGAAGGAGCTTGTTCTGGAACTATGGTAATTAATAGTGCAGGACAGTTTACTGTAGCGCCTAATTATTTCTTAAGAAATACTGAAATATTTGCATGTTGGTTATAAAGTGCTTTAAGCACTTTTTTCTATGTATTTTTTTATTAATGTGTTAATATATTTTATATGAAAAAGTATATTCTTGGTAGTATTAGAAAAATTATTTTTGAGAGTAATAGTGGTCCATATAAAGTTGGAATTTTTAGAGTGAAAGATACTAATTATAGTGAGTATGAAGAATATATTGGAAAAGTAATTGGTTTTACTGGTTCATTTACTGATATTAATAAAGATTTAGATTATTTATTATATGGAGAAATGGTAGAACATCCAAAGTATGGTTTACAATTTTCTTGTGAATCATATGAAGTAAAAGAACCTAGTGATGAAGAAAGTTTAATACTTTATTTAAGCAGTGGTATGTTTAAAGGAATAGGTATTAAAACTGCTAAGAATATTGTTAATACATTTAAAGATAAAACTATTGATATAATTAAAAATAATTATGAAGAATTAATTAAAGTTAGTGGAATGAATGAAAAGAAAGCTAAAGAGTTACATGACAAAATAGTAGATAGTACTACTAATCAAGATTTAATAATAAAATTAAATTCATATGGTTTTAGTGTTAAAGAAGCAATAGATTTAATTACTATATATGGAAATAGTTTAATCGGTGTTATTGAAGATAATATTTATGAACTTGTAGAGTATGTTTCTTTTGATAAAATAGATTCCATATTTTTGAAGATGAATAAAGAAGATCATCCTTATAGAATAGAAGCTTTAATAAAACAAAATATTTATACTATGTGTTATGAAAATGGAGATACTCTTATAAATATAGATGAATTGTTTTTAAGAATGAAAAAATGTTTTAAATCTAATTTTACTTCTAGTACTTTTTTATCATATATAGATAAATTACTTGAAAAAGAACAAATACATAAAATAAATGATTATATTATGCTAGATAGTTTTTATGAAGCAGAAACATCTATTATAAGAGATATAAGAGCAATAAATAGTGTTAAGAATAATATTAAAGAAAAGAAACTAGATGATAATTTATTTGCTTATCAAAAAGAATATTCTATTAATTTTGATGAAGAGCAAATAGAAGCAATAAAAGGAGCACTTAAGAATAATTTTTATATTATTACTGGTGGACCAGGTACTGGTAAAACAACTATCATAAAAGCAGTTGTTAATTTACTTAAGAGTTATGATAATCTAAAAACTAGTGATATAGCTCTTTTAGCTCCAACTGGTAGAAGTGCGAAAAGAATGAGTGAGAGTGTAGGAGCTTATGCAAGCACAATACATAAGTTTTTGAAATGGAATAAAGAAACAGAAACTTTTCAAGTTAATGATTATTCTAAGGCATCGGAAAAAGTTATTATCATTGATGAAGCTAGTATGATAGATATATTCTTATTTGATAGTCTTCTTAGAGGAATTCATTTAAATTCTAAATTAATTCTTATTGGTGATGAGAATCAACTACCATCTATTGGTCCTGGAGATGTATTATATGATTTGCTTAGAATGGATGGTATTAAAAGTAAATGCTTAAATAAAATATATCGTGTTAAAAAAGGCAGTTATATTTCAGTATTAGCTAAAGATATAAAAGATAAAAAAGTATTTGATAAATTTGATGAATATAGTGATTTTAAATTTATTAGTAGTAGTGATGATAATATCTTATCTTATGTTAGTGAAATAAGTAAAAAAATAATAAGTAAAAAAATAAATATAGATGATTATCAAATATTAGCTCCTATGTATAAGGGTATTAATGGAATAGACAATTTAAATGAAATAATGGCTGAGATATTTAATGGAAAAGAAGTTAAACATCAAATAGGAGATAAGTACTATAGAGTTAATGATAAAGTAATACAACTTGTTAACGATGTAGAAAATAATGTATTTAATGGTGACATTGGATATATTAAAGATATTGATTATGTTGATAAAAAAATGGTTGTTACTATAGACTTTATGGGTAATAAAGTTATATATAAACAAGGAGAATTTGATAGATTTACTCTTGCTTATGCTATTAGTATTCATAAAGCTCAAGGTAGTGAATATGATAATGTTGTAGTTGTACTTGCTAAGAGTTTTAGAAGAATGTTTTATAATAAATTAATTTATACTGGAATAACAAGAGCTAAAAAATCTCTTATATTAATAGGGGATATAGACTCATTTAATAAGTCTGTTCAAACAACATATGCAGAAAAGAGAAATACATATTTAAAATTAGTTAATTAATGTGTTATAATTATTATGGTGATGATATGCAACAAGCTATGGCTTTCGAGCAGAATAAAAATGATTTGCAAACTGTAAAGGGAACAATAAAGAATTTTTTAAACACCATGAATGATAGTTTAAGACTATTATCTAATAACGGGGTAGATACTAAGGATTTGTATCAAATTTTTGATATGCTTAGATATGAAGTATTATCTGATGAAAGTATTGGTAAATTTTATTATGCTCATAAAACTGATGATATTATTAAAACTCTTAATATATTCAATGGTTTATTAACTGACTTAATAAGACAAGGTATAGATGCAAAAAGTTTACTAAGTGAAGAAGACATTAGAATTAAAAAATATGAAAGAAAAATTAGCAACTTAAATTATCACAAACCAGACAAGTATGATAGAGGAAGTGCAATTAGAGATGCTATATTTAAAGCTTGGATGTCACTTGGCCTAATTGCAGGTATTCTTACGGGAGCAGCTGCTTATAAAAGCACAATAAACGGTCCTGCAACACTAGAGTATAGTATTGATAGCGGTGGGCATATAGAAGAACAACATCATCACTATCCTATAAAAGAAGAACAACAAAAAATTACAATAACAGATTATTACTTAGAAGAAGGAAGCGATACTGCTATTGAAAGAGTATATGAACTTAGTTTAGATTCAGATCTTATAATGAGTAGAGAAATGTTAGAACAATTAGATTTATCTCTATTCACTCCTGTAGATGTTAGAATTGTTAATAATGTAGATGGTGAAAGTGGTCATTATAGAACTTATAATGTTCTAATGCAAGAAGAAGGCAATATTGTCAATTATGATGAGGTAGCCCTTTATGAAAAAGTTTTAGCTGGAATTGCTTGCACTATATTGGGAATGGCTGTAGATATCTTTGTTGGAATAATACCAGCTATAATCCAATTTCTTGATGATGAGCTATTTGAGTTTTATTTTGTAAAATATATAATGAATTTAGTTAAATATAAAGCAGCTTTGAAAAAGGAACTTAAGGAATTAAATGCTTCTCAAGCTAAAAAAGTTGAATATGAAAAACTAGTTAATACAACTTGCAATAGAATAGATAAAACTATTGTTGATTTATCTGAAAAATTAGCTTTCTTAGCTGATTATAAAGCATATAAACATGCTAAAGCAAATGAACAAGAATATAAAGAAGCTAAAGAAGAACAACAAAGAGCAAATAAAGAAGTCTATGATAATATTAAGAATTTAATTGCCACATTAACTTCTAGTTTGGGCAATTTAAATGATGATGAATTTAGAAGTAATTTATTACACGCTGTACCAATAAGTGATAGTATTCTTTTTGAAAAGAAAGATGATCATTTGGTAATTAAATCTTTATTTGTACCATTATTACCATTTTTAGATTTATCGTTAATAAGTTTTAAAAATGTAGATATTAGATATATAGATTTTAGTGAAACAAATGCAAATATCAATTTAAGAGAAGTTTATAATATGGATGCATCTTTTGCATCATTCTCTGATGATAATATTTGTGATTGGGGTAATTATAAAGGAGTAACATTAGTTGGAACTAAGTTGAAAGAAAATCCTGCTACAATGGTTAATTTAAAAGAAGCAGTTATGAATGAAGAAACAGTTTTTCAACGATAATTGTTTTAACATAAAAAATATTGTATAATTACGATTGGAGAGTAAGAAATATGAAAGATGGAGAAAGAAAAAAATTAAAAGAATTAATTACTACTGGAAATAGTGTATTAAAATTATTACATATTTTATTAATCATATTATTAATATATGTATTTACACTTATTATTAGAGAATGGAAAATACTATCAATAATAGGTAAAATATTATCAATAATATCTCCTTTATTTATTGGATGGTTTATAGCTTGGCTACTAAATCCAATTGTAAAGAAGATGGAATCAAAGGGAGTTAAGAAAACTCTTAGTGTTATATTTGCATATTTTATTCTTTTGTTAGTAGTAGGTGCAATTTTAGGATTTACTTTACCATCTTTAGGAACTCAAATTAGTGATATGGTATCAACAATACCAAAGATAGCTAATGATATAACTGGATGGATTAATAATATATTCGTAAAATTATCTGATATTAGTTCAGAAAATTTAGATACTATTAAAGCAACATTTATGTTAAAGATTACTAATTATTTTGGAGAATTACAAACAGGGTTACCAGCTTTAGTAGTTAATATTATTTCATCACTTGCTAGTGGATTAGGTAAAATTTTAATTGGTCTAATCATTGGATTTTATATCTCACTTGATTTTGATAAAGTTTCTGACAGCTTTGTTGGATTATTTCCACAACATGTTAAAGGAGATATTAAATATTTACTTGGTAAATTAGATGATACATTATATTCATTCTTAAGTGGAACATTATGGTTATCATTACTATTATTTGTGGTATCTGTTATAGGATTCTCACTAATTGGATTAAATGCTCCAGTATTAGTTGCATTTATATGCGCTATTACTAATTTAATTCCATATATTGGACCATACATTGGTGCTGCTGTAGCAGGAGCTATTGGATTTGCACAAAGTAGTATAGTTGGTATTTTAACATTAGTATTTATATTAATAGTTCAAATTATTGATGGAGAAATATTAAATCCACTTGTTATGAGCAAGAGAATGAATTTAAGTCCAATAACAATAATTATTTCATTATTAGTATTTGAATATATGTTTGGTATACTTGGTATGGTAATTGCTACCCCAGTAGTTGCTATACTTAAGATAATATATAATTTCTTAAATGATAAATATGATTTCTTCGGGTTCTTAGACAAAGAGAAAAAAGAATAAAATAACGGTGATAGCAATGAGAAAAAAGATAATAAAGGAAAGAGAAGGAACGCTAATTATAGTAGACATAATTCTATATATTAGTATTGTAATAGTGGGATACTTGTTATTAGATTTTGAAAACTATAATGTTACAGATTCAGCCATATTATTACCTAGTGTTTTTTATGGCCTTGCACTATTAACATGTATAGCATACTTTGTTAATAGAAAAAGAGATTATTATGAATTTTTAATGATGTGTGTTATAAATGTACTAGCTGCTACATATATAGTGGTTAATCAAAATAATACATTTGGTACATTTGTAATAGGTGATGCATTATTGTTATATGCAGTTGCTAATATTATTAATAAAGTATTCTTAGCTAAAAAGTATTGGGAAAATAAAAATATTAATTTTATTCCAAAAGTAGTTAATTCAGTATTATTAACATTTATTAGTGCATTTGCAGTATATAGCTTATATTCTAAAGAAGAAGTAGCTTATATGATAATTGGATATTATATTATAGGATTTGGTTTAATTAGTTTATTAGAACCATTTACATATATATTATTAGAAAATCCAACTATTGATAAATTATTAGTGTCATTCTTAAAATATAATAAAGGTGAAGAAAAAGAAGTTAAACCTATAAAAGTAAAAACTATTAATAGAAAGAAGATTTCTATTAAACAAAGACAAGGATCTTTAGTTAAAAAAGAAGAAAATATTAAAAAGAATGTGAAGAAAAAGAAGTTATCTAAGTAACTTCTTATTTTTTGTAAAGATAGTTAAAAGGGTGGAAAAAGAGAATTAAATAGTGTATAATTACTATATGTAATAAGTAAAAGAGGTGAAAAGAATGCTTAGTACAGTAATAAAGATATTAACAAAAGTTTTAGATATAGCTATAGTATGGTTTATGTTCTATGAGTTATTAAAGTATTCTAGAAATAATTTTAAACTTACTTTAATATTTAAGGGAGTAGTAATAATTGTAGCATTAAAACTAATTAGTGATTGGTTAGGTTTAAATACAGTAGGAATTATACTTGAATATGTTATATCTTGGGGACCTCTTGCATTGATTATTATTTTCCAACCAGAAATAAGAAATGTTTTGGAAAGTATTGGTAGAAGTCAATTATTAGGTAGACATAAGACATTGACTGTTGATGAGAGAGAAAAATTAGTATATGAAATTATAAATGCAGTAGATTATTTAAAGAAAAATAAAATTGGAGCATTAATTGTTATTGAAAGAGATTATAGTCTTGCTCAATATATAGAACCAGCTAATAAATTATATGCAGATATTAGTAGTGAATTATTGATTTCAATATTTTTCCCAAATAATCCATTACATGATGGTGGTGTAATTATACAAGGCGATAAGATTACTTGTGCTGGAAGTGTATTCCCAACAAGTATGAATCCAACAATATCTAAAAGACTTGGTACTCGTCACAGAGCAGCTTTAGGTATTAGTGAAATATCAGACTGTATTGCAATAGTAGTTAGTGAAGAAACTGGTAGAATTTCTATAGCTATTCAAAGTGAATTAAATTATAATTTATCTTTAGATGATGCTAAGTTGTTATTATTAGAAGAATTACAACCTAAGAAAGAAACATTCTATGAAGTTGACCAAGAAAGTGAGAGTGAAGAAAATGAAGAAAGTTCTAAGTAAGATTCTCAAATTCTTTGGAAAGATATTTAAAATTCTATATAAGATAATTGATGTTTTATTAATAACACCAATATCTAAAATAGTTGTATCAATAGGAAATGCATTATCTAGTAGGGGTGGAGCTTTTGATAAATTCCTAAATAATCCTAATACATTAGTGTATGTATCATTGATATGTGCATTTGCTGCATTTTTTGCAGTTGATAGAAAGATTATTAATTTAAGAGAGACTGAATCAGTTGTTTTATCAAATGTACCAATAGTAACAGACTATAATGAAGAAAACTTCGTTGTAGAAGGAATACCTGAGAGTGCAGATATTGTTCTTATGGGTAGAAAGAGTGATTTATATCTAGCTGAACAATTAGGAGATCATAAATTAACTCTTGATTTAACAGATGTTACTGAAGGAACTCATAAAGTTAATTTAAAATATAATAACCCAATTAATACTTTAGATTACAAATTAGATCCTTCTAGAATTACATTAGTTGTATATGAAAAAGTTAGTGAATCTAAAACACTTACAACTGATATTCTAAATACAGATAAATTAAATAGTACATTAGTAATTAGTAATATAGCTTTAGATAGAAGTGAAGTAATAGTTAAATCTTATAGAGAAAAATTAGATACTGTTGCTAGCGTTAAAGCAATAGTTGATGTTAATGCATTAAATGCTAATTCAGCTGGTACTTATTCACTTGATAACGTTAAGTTAGTAGCATATAACGAAATAGGTAATGAAATTAATGATGTTGAAATAGTTCCATCATCTGTTACTGCTACTGTTACAGTTGCTAGTCCAAGTAAAGTAGTACCTGTTACAATAGTACCTGTTGGAGAGCCAGCTAGTGGTAGTGCTATTAGTTCAATTTCATCAAATGTAACAAGTGTAACATTATATGGTGAAGAAAATGTATTAAATGGTATTAGTCAAATAGAAGTTGAAATAGACGTTAATGGTCTTGCAAGTAATAAGACATATCAAGAAACAATTGCTAAACCAAATGGTGTAAGATCTATGTCTGAAACAGCTGTAACAATTAAGGTTGAAATGGAAAAAGAAACTTCTAAAGAATTTGAAAATATTCCAATTACATTCAAGAACCTTGATACAAGTAAATATATTGTTCAAGCAACACAAAATCAAGTAACATCAGTTACAGTAGTTGTTAAAGGTGTAGAAGATGTTCTTGAAAAATTAAAACCAGAAGATATAACAGCATATATAGATTTGGCTAATTTAGTAGAAGGTTCATTTACAGTACCTGTTATGGTAAGCGGAACTGATAATAAATTAACTTATACATCTAGAACAACAAGTGTTGAGATTGTTATTAAGAAAAAGTAATTTAAAATTACTTTTTTTTATTTAAAATAAAAGCTTTTGTGGTATAATTAATGAGAATAGAGGTGTTTTAGTGTGGTACAATTTAAAGAATTGACTATTGAAAATTTAGCTCCATGTACTTACTTTGTAGTTTCAGCTTTAGTATATCTTTCAATTGTAATGTATTTGTTTTACTCAAAAAGAAAAGTTAAAACAATTGAAAATGTATGCTATAGTACTTCTTTATGGTTTACACTATGTGCAGCTATTGAAGATATAGTAAGATTAATTTTACCAGTATGGGTAAAGAGTGATATACTTTTTTTCATTTTAAATAAAGCACATATAGTTTTAATTATTTTCATTTTATGTGTATTAAGTATGTATACACTTTCTTTAACATCTAAAAAATATCAAGGAAGAATTGAATTTAAAAATAATATATATAATAACTATTTTAAAAAATGGATGTATGTGTTCCTAGCATTAGCAATAGTATTATCTACATATTTTTGTATACTGCCAAATGAAGTTGGAATTCATTCATATTTATTGGGTCAAACAAAAATGTATGTTAAGTTATTAATTATAATAGGTGGATTTATAATTTTCTGGGCAATATTAATGTTTAAAAACTTTAATAAAGAAGCTAGAAAAAGATACATACCTTTAATAGGATTAATTGTATTATTCTTAATTGGTTCATCATGTAATAGAACTTTTGAACGTGTCGCTCCTGAAATATTTGGAGGAGTATACAGTATAGTAACAGCAATTATCTTTGCAGAAATATTTATGTATTTCTCAATGGAAAATCCAGATATTGGTGTTATTAATGAATTAAATGATGCTAAAGAACAAGCTAGTAAAGCAAATGCAGCTAAAACAAAATTTTTATCTAATATGTCACACGAGATAAGAACACCACTTAATGCAATAATTGGTTTAAGCCAAGCATTAAAAGAAGAGGAAGATATATCTGAAAGTGCTAAAGAAGAATTAAATGATATTATTATGTCATCAGAAAGTTTAATTGAAATAGTAAATGGTATATTAGATATTTCTAAAGTAGAAGAAGATATTATTGAAATAACTCCAGAAGAATACTCATTTAAGAAATTAACTGATGAAGTTATTTCACTTTCAAAATCAAGATTAGATACATCGGGAAAACCAATTGAATTTCATTCAAGTGTAGATCCTAAAATACCACCTGTTTTATTTGGCGATGCAGGAAAAATTAAAGAAATAATAATAAATTTCTTAACTAATGCAATTAAATATACAGACAAAGGACAAATTAATTTCATCGTAACAGGCGATTTAAAAGGAGATACTTGTACTGTTAAATTATCTGTTTCTGATACAGGAATGGGTATTAAAGAAGAAGACCTTGGAAAATTATTTACTAAGTTCCAAAGATTTGATTTGGACAAAAATAATTCAGTTGAAGGAACTGGTCTTGGATTATCAATAACTAAAAAGATGGTTGAATTAATGGGTGGAAATGTAAATGTACAAAGTGTATATGGACAAGGAAGTACATTCTCAGTAATAGTTGATCAAAAAGTAGTAAATAAACAAAGCTTAGGAGAAGATGAATCAACTCAGCCATTTGATGCTTCTGGACAAACAATAGCAGTTGTTGATGATAATGAAGTTAATTTAAAAGTGGCTAGAAAAGAATTATCAAAATATAAAGTTAATATTGTCGATTTTATAGATCATAATGCATTTATAGAAAATATTAAACAAGGTAATACATACAATTTAATATTATTAGATGATGGTATGCCAGAAGAATCAACAGTTATAAACAAATTAAAAGAAATACCAGGATTTAAAATACCTGTTGTTGCATATACAGCAAATGCAATTTCTGGAATTAGAGAAAAATACATTGAGATTGGATATAATGAATATCTTTCAAAACCAGTAGATAAAAAAGAACTAAGGAGAGTGTTAAAATTGTTTTTAAATGAAAAAACAGACGGAGTGACTGAAACAAATAATATTAATACTCCGCAACAACCAGTTGAAGTACAGTTTAATAGACCAGCTGAAATACCTACAACACCAGTTGTATCTACAGAACCTGTTGTTGAACAAACCACAGTACCTGCAGAAAAACCTGTAGAGGTTCCAGTATCACAAACTGTTGAAGTACCTGTAACACCAGTTGTGACAGAAGATTCTCAATCAGGTCAAACAATAGATGCAAATGCAGTAGTACCTGGCCATACAAGAGAGTATTTAGAAGTTAATAAATGTAATGTTAATAAAGCGTTAGAATCTCTTGGTGATATGGAAACATTTGATATAGCAGCTGAAGAATTTGTTGCTGAATTTGAAAATAATATGAATAAAATTAAAACAGCAAAAGAAGCTAGTGATATGGCAAATTATGCTATTGAAACTCATGGTTTAAAGAGTAATGCAAGATATATGGGATTTGAAGAATTAGGAGATATGTCTTATGAACATGAACTTGCAGGAAAAGATAACAATGTTGAATTTGTTAATGCTAATTATGACAAATTAATGGCAGAAGCTAATAGGGTAAATGAAGTTTTAAAAAATTATATGGCAAATTAGAAAGGAGTTAGATAAATATGGCTATTACAGCAGAAACATTTAGATATATGATTTTTCCATTATCTGCGTTTTTGTATACGTTAATGATTTTTATTATATTTGCAAAAAAGAAAAAAGTAATGACATTAGAAAATTATTTATGTACCGCTATGTTTATTTCTTTACTTGTTCAATTAGTAATTAATAATCTTAATTTTATGATTACTAAACCTGAATGGGCATTATTATCAAGAATAACTAAACAATTGCATAATTCTATGTTTATTGTTTGGGGTGGAATAGTAACAATGTATTTTATAACTACCGTTTCTAAAGAAA
>AUXO014351871.1_pt1 | contig 14494 bp, 12 predicted proteins | sample 768731 | NCBI WGS metagenome assembly AUXO01 (sample SAMN02715735, study PRJNA202380) | gut metagenome | biome: sheep rumen | host: Ovis aries | place: New Zealand: Palmerston North | reverse complement strand
GCGACTGAGATTTTTACGTGTTCTGCCATACCCTGATTTTAATTGTGTCTGTAATGCATAAAGACTGAGCCTAATGCATCTTCCCTCTCTGCCTGAAATGAATTAGGAATGACCGGTGCTTTGACGCCAGAATGCAGGATAGCATCAGCATGCTCCACCTGTATCTCATCCCACAACCCTTCGTCAAGAAAACTCTGCAGCAGCATCGCCCCGCCCTCCACTAGCAAAGCCTGTATATTAAGGCGCTTCAAGTCGGAAAGCAGCGGACGCAGGATGGGTTTGGAGAAATCCGTTTGCAGAAACTGGTAAGATGCCCGCTTGGCTCTTGCCTCATTGTCGGTCTCACCTACAATCAGTGTCGGAGACGTTCCGTCAAAGATGCGAAGACTGTCTGGCAGGATGCCCCTACGGTCCAGAATGACCCTGAGCGGTTGGCGGCCGTCAACAAGCCGGGCCGTCAGCTGCGGATTATCCAGCAGCGCCGTCCGGGTTCCCACCATGACGGCCTGATGCTTCAGCCGCAACATATGTATGCGCAACGAAGAACGGGCAGTAGACAGGCGAGTCGGCGTACCGCTTTCTCTCTCTATATCAATATAGCCATCGGCGCTCTGCGCCCATTTCAACATCACGTAAGGGCGGTCGTTGAGTTGGTTGACCAGAAAATGACAAATTAGATCACGACATTGGCTTTCCAATACACCTATGGTCACTTTCACGCCTGACTCTCGCAACATTCTGATACCAGCGCCATTGACTTTGGCAAATGGGTCCGTCGTACCGACATACACTTCCTTCACTCCCTTTTCTATAATAAGCTTGGCACACGGTGGCGTATGACCATAATGAGCACACGGCTCAAGGGTAACATACATCTTGGCACGGCCCAACAACTTATCCTCCTTCACAGAAGCAAAAGCATTGACCTCAGCGTGAGACTCACCGTATTTACGATGATAACCTTCACCGATAATCCGGTCATCACATACGAGGACAGCACCGACCATCGGATTGGGCGGTGCGCCGTACATGCCTTTGCGTGCCAATTCAATGGCCCGGCTCATCCAAAGTTCATCTTTTGTCATGCAAAGTATCTATAATGTTGCAAAAATAGGAAAAACAACGGAAAAGTAGTAACTTTGTAGAGAAAGAATATTAGAGACTCGACATGAACATCATTGCGAAAATATGCCACGCACTTTCTCCGCTATACCCGCAATATGAGAGTGAAGCCATTGCTCGCATAGTCACAGAGGATGTTTTCGGATATTCTTTAACAGACTGTCTTGCAGAAAGAGTTACTCTCTCCGCAAGTCAGGAACAGCAATTAGCACGCATCATTCAACGCCTGCAGCAGAATGAACCAATTCAATATATAATTGGAGAGACGCTGTTTCACGGAAATCGCTTTTGTGTCAACCCTGATGTACTCATTCCCCGGCCGGAGACAGAAGATTTGATAGACTACATTCTAAAAGACATAGCAGACTCATCCGCAACTCTGAGCATCTGCGATGCAGGAACAGGCAGCGGATGTATTGCGATTACACTAAAGAAAGAATTGCCTGGAAGTCATATGACCGCTTTAGACATCTCTCAGCCGGCACTAAAAGTGGCAAAAAGCAATGCCGACAGAAACCACACCCCAATAGATTTCATCCGTGCAGATATCCTCACCGCCGGCACATTGCCAGCCGGTCCATGGGATATCATCGTCAGCAATCCGCCATACGTCATGGAGAGAGAAAAAGGAAATATTGCTCTTCATGTCAAGAACCATGAACCAGCTTCTGCCCTCTTTGTTCCTGACGACAATGCCTTGCAATTCTATTACGCTCTGGCGCAATGGGGCTTGGCAACACTCACTTCACATGGAGCAATATATTGTGAGTTAAACAATCTGTTGGCGCATGATACGGAAAAGGTTTTCCGCCAGCAAGGATTTACACAAACAGCGATTCTTTGTGATAGATTTAACAATCCCCGTTTCATCAAATGCAGAAAATAAAGAAAACTCCGACCGCCAATCAGGCTTACATTAAATATTCAGCTCTTTGCGCCAGACAGGAATGCTGCCAGTATGATTTGGCGCAAAAGATGAGCCGTAGCGGCATGGATGACACTGCCATTGCGCAGGTATTGCAGCAACTCGTGGAAGAAGGCTTCATTGATGAAACCCGCTATTGCCATGCGTTTGTATACGATAAACTGCATTTTACCCGATGGGGCAGATTGCGCATCCGCCACGAACTACAAATTAAAAAGCTTCCCCGAAACATTATTGAGGAAGGACTGGCAGGAATAGACGAAACAGAGTATACTGCCATTCTAAGAGACCTCCTGACCGAATACGCTCCCACCGTTAAAGCAACTTCAAACTACGAGAAACTTGCCAAGATGATACGCTACGCCTTTCAACGCGGTTTCGAGCAACACTTAGCCTCACCCATCGCAGAAAGTATTCTGAATTAAAACCAGATCCTGGCATACAACACCTCGCCGATACGCCACAAATATCTCACGCCCTGCAACAACTGATTGGAATAAATACCATGGTCCTTAAGCGAGGCGGCAACGTCTTTGTTGACTTTTATCTTACTTCTTAAACCTGCGGTAGACATACCGCCCAAGCGCATAGTAACAAAGTCTTTGTTGATATATTTTGTCTTGATTTTGTGCTTGGCAAACAGCCTCACCATCATATCAAAGTCGGATGATGTCTGGTATTTTAAATTGTACAATCCATATCTCTCATGCACTGTTCTCCTGCAGTAGAAAGACTGATGTCCGGGCATGAATCCGCAGCGCAGTAAACATGGACGAAAATATCTTGAGGTGAAGTAACGCACACATTTATTCAGGTCTCGTCTGTTGACATAATGGAGGTCGCCATATACGGCATCAAGGTCTGGCGATTGGTTCAACACCGTATATACACTCTGTAAAATATCATCTGTTGTATAAAAATCATCCGAATTGAGAATTCCGACCACATCGCCCGTAGCTACGGCGATACCCTTATTCATTCCGTCGTATATACCCTTGTCAGGTGCGGAAATCACTTTCAGTTTCCCCTTGAATCGAGGTTCGTATTGTCGAATTATCTCCAGAGTGTCATCAGTTGAAGCGCCATCTTTGATAATATACTCATAATCCTGATATGTCTGTTTCAAGACGCTCTCCATAGTATCCCGTATGGTTTTCCCGCTATTAAACGTTGTCGTGATTATAGAGATTTTCATTATCTAATAATAGCTTGTCTTTTCGCGGAACAACGGTCATACCTTTTCCGAAATATACAAATAATTGTAACTCTCAGAAGATTTCAATTGCGTGGCATGTGGGGAGCTATCTCCACAATGCGTTCTCTGCTGTTACCCGGATATATTTTCATCAACGCCACGCCGTGGGGGTTGACAGTTGTGTCAAAACGCTCTTCCGCATTGATTTCCGCCACGTCCTTTTGGCGCCACACATCGCGTATCTTCTGCTTGCCACGGAAGCCTAATGATTTGGGAATGAATCCTATCGTCATCGGTTTTTCTGAGATATTAAACATGGCGACAGCCATACTGCCGTCCTCCAGGTGTTTAACGTATGTGGCATATTCGTTGGATTGATAGTAGCGGTAAGCGTGAACGCCGAGCGGGTCTTGATGAATATCGTTTACCTCAAAATTGCATAGCAGACTGACCGTAAAGGGATCGAGTCTGGACATATCGCAGCCTATCAGCAAGGGTGACGCCAACATTGCCCACAGGGTCATGTGGGTATACTGTTCATCTGGAGTCAGTCCCGTATAGCGCATATGGCGACCCCACCCTACGATGCCCAGCACCAACATGTCGGCATCTGCCCAGTGTCCCGGCCCTGAGAAGGCAATCCATTTGTCCTGTCCTTTGAAGCCGATATTATATATACTCTTCCAATTATCACGAATATCGCCGGTCGTCCTGTAGCAGTTTGTCAGTTGCGCCCACACCGGGCAGTCGGCATATGGCGCACTGTTGGAAAGGCTGTACACTACATCACGTTTCTGTGCCCTCAATGCCTGATACATCTCATTGGTATCATAATAATCGTTGGGATTCCAGTCATATTTCAGATAGTCTATTTCCCAGTCGCACCATTGCTTGACGTCACTCTCCACAAAGGAATATTTGCCATGATAATAGTGTTCCTTCCTGATGGTGTTGCCGAGAGAATCCTCCGGCGTGACATATTTGTAGTTTTCATTGTGTTTGCCTTCTTTTATCCAGTCGTACGTCCCGTCGGCGTTATCTGACTCGCATCCTATATGCCCCGCATACGTGCCGACCCACGGACCGCAATATATGCCCAGTTTCAGACCGAGTTTATGGATGTCGTCAGCAAGTTTTTTCATATCAGGAAACTTTTTATTGGGCTGAATGGCGTTGTATTTCCCTCCGCGTTTGCCTTGCCACCCGTCGTCGATGTTGATGTATGACCAACCGTAGTCAATAAGCCCTTTCTCCACCATGGCCCTGGCAGACGACAGCACCTTATCCTGACTGACCGCATTGCCCCAGCAGTTCCAGCTGTTCCATCCCATAGGCGGTGTCAGGGCTATCTGTTCACCGACAACTATACGCAGGTCACGTTCATTTTTCCCTCTGCTGTTCTGTGCATAGAGTTTTACGTGATATACTCCCGGATGCTTTATGTTGCCGCGGATGAAACCCGTCTTCCTATCCAGAGTAAGACCTTGCGGCAGGCCCTCGGCTGAGAATGTCATCGGCCGGAGTCCTGTAGCAGCGATATTATACAATACAGCCGAACCCGGTCTTACACCGAATACCTTTGCGCTGTTGATACGTGGTGTTTCCGGCGCCGGAGGCGTCAGGATGTAAGCAGAGTAATCTGGTATGACGATTTTGTCCGTTGATAATTGCGCCGAGAGGCTCATGATGCCACTTGCGCATATCAGCGCGGCATAAAGCAGAATATAAGTTCTTTTCATTGTTTTCTATATTATTTCTTACAAAGATACAACTTTCCTTCATATCCCACACATTTTTTTGACATTATGAAATGAGCATGTCACAATCAGACAGGCTGGCAACAGGTATGGCCGCACAATTTCATCCTTAAAAATTTTCCGTTCCAAGGAGTGGAATGTACATTCTGCCGCATGGAACGTATGTCCCATCAGCCGGAACATACGTTCCATACGGTGCGACATCACACGCATACCCGATGACGGCTCTTTTTCCCGCAAGATACGCTTCCTGTCAATCAGGCAGACAGTAATCGCGGATACGAATCCTCTTAAGCTTAAGTCACATTATTAAAAAAGGTAAAAAAGCGCCATTTACCATTTGAAACTTCAAATGGTTTCACTATCTTTGTATTTCAATAGAGTTTGAACTATGGGTAAAATAATAGCTTTGGCTAATCAAAAAGGTGGTGTCGGCAAGACGACTACAGCCATCAACCTTGCAGCCTCCCTTGCTACTTTAGAGAAAAAGGTACTGCTGGTTGACGCTGACCCTCAGGCAAACAGCTCTTCGGGCATAGGTGTGGACATCGCTAATGTAGAGACCTCAATATACGATTGCCTCATCAGCGATGTAGACCCACACGAAGCGATTTACACCACCGACATTGAAAATTTTGACATCATACCCTCTCACATCAACCTTGTGGGAGCTGAGATAGAAATGGTGAACCTTCCTGACAGAGAACAGGTCATGAAGAAAATCTTCAAACCGCTGGTCAAGGAGTATGACTATATACTGATTGACTGTCTGCCGTCACTGGGCCTGATAACTGTAAATGCCCTGACCGCAGCCGACTCCGTCATTATCCCCGTGCAATGTGAATACTTCGCATTGGAAGGCATCAGCAAGCTACTCAACACCATACGCATCATTAAGAAAAAACTTAATCCGGAACTTCAGATTGAAGGTTTCCTGCTCACCATGTACGACGGTCGCCTGCGCCTGTCAAACCAAATATACACTGAAGTCAAGAAACATTTTCAGGAACTCGTATTCAAGACTGTCATACAGCGCAACGTCAAGTTGAGCGAAGCACCGAGCCACGGACTTCCCGTAATTCTGTATGACTCCGGCTCAAGAGGCGCGCTGAATTATCTGGCATTAGCCAAAGAAATCATAAAGAAAAATACAAAATAGTCTGTCCTTATGGCAATACATAAAAAATATCCCGCATTGGGACGCGGATTGGATGTACTCCTCCCGACAAACGAAGTAGAGGCAAGAGGTTCATCATCAATCAGTGAAATAGAATTAGACAACATCTTCCCAAACCCTGACCAGCCCCGTAAGGAGATGGACCCCGTTGCGATGCAAGAACTGGCAGACTCCATCAAATCCATCGGCATCATCCAGCCCATCACACTGCGGCAGAAAAAAGACGGCACTTATGAAATTATTGCCGGTGAACGCCGCTGGCGCGCCGCCCAAAGCGCAGGCTTGTCTACCATACCTGCATACATCAAGAAGGTGACCGACGACGACGTCATGGAGATGGCTCTGATAGAAAACATTCAGCGCGAGGACCTAAACCCCATAGAGATAGCCCTCGCATACAACAACCTGATAGATAAAGCCAATCTGACACAAGAGCAAGTGGCCGACAAAGTCGGCAAAAAACGTGCTACAGTGGCAAACTACCTCAGACTGCTCAAACTGCCGGCACAAATCCAGTTAGCACTGCGCAAAGGTATCATTGACCAAGGACATGCACGCGCGCTGGCCGGTCTGACGACCCCGTCTTTGCAACTGAAACTATTCGACCAGATTATCAAAGAGAAGCTGTCTGTCCATAAAGTCGAGGAACTGGTAAAGGAACTCAACAACGGAGCAACCATAAAAAGCGGCAAAAAAAGCATCAGCAACAAAGGCAAGCTCCCTTCAGAATATGAGAACCTCAAAGCGCAACTATCCAAATTCTTCAACGCCAAAGTACAGATGACATGCTCTCCGAGTGGAAAAGGGCGTATCTCCATTCCCTTCAACTCGGAAGACGACCTCGTAAAGATAGTATCACTTTTTGACAAAATGAAAAAATAAGAATCCCGAGCATGCTTCGCCAAAATCGTACACTGATTACCGCCATACTCTTTGCCATCCCAACTCTCATGATGGGACAAAGCGAGGCGAAGCACCTCAATGACACTACAACAAATGTCGCAGCCATCATATCCACAGACCATGTGACAACAGACACTTTGGCACCAGACACACTATTGGCTGATACACTCAAGGCTCTCCGGTCACTGTCTGATTCTCTGGTAAAAAACAGTGCACCCGTAAAGCTTCATTACAGACAGCCTGATCCCAAAAGAGCTTTGTGGCTTGCCCTTGTACTGCCAGGCGCAGGGCAAATCTACAACCATAAATATTGGAAACTACCCATCATCTATGGCGGATTCCTGGGTTGCACTTACGCCCTTCTTTGGAATCAGCAGATGTACAAAGACTATACACAAGCCTATCTTGACATCATGGACGATGACCCCACAACAGCCAGCTACAACAACATGCTGCCCTACGGATATGATATCACTGGGCGTGAGGAACAATTCAAGTCCATCTTTAAACGTAAAAAAGACTTCTACCGCAAAAACAGAGACCTCAGCATCTTCGCTTTCTTCGGAGTCTATCTTCTCTCGGTTATTGATGCCTATGTGGATGCCCAGCTTTCCACATTTGACATCACCCCTGACCTTTCCATGAAAGTCGGACCTACGGTAATCGAGCAAAAGACCTATTCCAAAAAGTCGGGTGCCGTGGGCGTGCAATGCAGTTTGAATTTTTAAGATTATGAGATATATAACCATATTTGCAAGCATACTACTCTTCATGCCCATGACCATAACTGCGCAGGAAGAGGTTAACACAGACGTCACAGACATAACAGCAGACCTCCCCGAGGGAATGCAGGAAAACACCGATTCCCTGTTGAGGAGTTGGAACATGCAGCGCTATCTGTTAGTAGATACGACAAGCCAGTTGGCGAACATCAACCCTTATTTTGAAAATGCCGTCTATGCAGACAGACTGCAGCGCATACCGTCCATCATGGACATGACATACAATGATATAGTACAGAAATACATAGACCAATACACCAACCGTCTGCGCCATTCCGTATCATACATATTGGCGGCATCCAACTTCTACATCCCCATCATGGAAGAAGCTCTGGCATTCTACAAGATACCACTGGAACTAAAATACCTTCCCGTTATCGAGTCTGCCTACAACCCACGCGCCCGTAGTCGTGCCGGAGCTGTCGGATTGTGGCAATTCATGCCACGCACAGCCGTACAATACGGTCTGCAAATCAACAGTCTTGTCGATGAGCGTTGCGAACCCATCAAATCATCCTACGCTGCCGCACACTATCTGAAAGACCTCTATACGATATTCGGAGATTGGACACTGGTCATCGCCGCATACAACTGTGGCCCCAACAACATCAACAAAGCCATTCATCGCTCTGGTGGAGAGAGGGATTTCTGGAAGATTTACCAAAACCTTCCCCGCGAGACACGAGGATATGTACCTGCATTCATTGCTGCAAACTATATCATGAACTATTATGGTGAACACAACATACAGCCTTACAGGGCACGCATACCGGCAACCACCGACACCTTGCTGATTAATAACGACGTGAAAATGGAACAGATTGCCACCGTATGCGGCATAGACATAGATGAGATAAAGGCACTGAATCCGCAGTATCAAACGACATTAATTCCAGGTTACAGGACGACATGCACGCTGAGACTGCCGCAGGACCAACTGCTCAAGTTTATCGACCTTCAAGACTCCGTGTATGCCTACGGCGTGACCGACGAACCGCAAGTCAGCAGTCAGGACATGAATGTCAAGGAAATTACAGAAAAGACAACAGTAAAGAAATCATCCAAGTCTAAATCACGCTCAAGGAGCAGTAGCGCGAAACGCATTACGGTTCGCTCCGGACAGACTCTCGGTGAGATAGCACGCAGAAATCACACTACAGTGGCTAAACTGCGCAGTCTCAACGGCATCAGAGGCTCCAATATCCGCGCAGGACAAAAACTGCGTGTCAGATAAATATACGGTCATAGTCTTCTTCACAATGGAAAAGCAGGAATTATCACAAGAGGAATTGGAAGAAAGAATGATTTACGATGCTTTTCGTAAATTGTTAGACACCTATCTGGCTTCCAACCATAGAAAAAAAACAGATATCATCACCCGTGCGTTTCAGTTTGCCAAACAAGCCCACAAGGGCGTAAGGCGCTTGTCGGGCGAGCCTTACATCATGCACCCCATCGCAGTAGCCCAAATAGCCTGCGAAGAGATAGGCTTAGGCTCCACCTCCATCTGTGCCGCACTCCTGCATGACGTTGAAGAAGACACAGACTATACCTACGAAGATATCCGTAATCTCTTTGGTGAAAAAGTCGCCAACATCGTTGAAGGACTGACCAAAATATCCGGAGGCATCTTCGGCGAGCGGGCTTCTCTCCAGGCAGAGACATTCAAGAAACTGCTGCTGACCATGAGCGATGACATTAGGGTTATCCTCATCAAAATCTCTGACCGGCTTCACAACATGCGCACGCTAAGCAGCATGGCGCCCAACAAACAATATAAAATTGCTGGTGAAACGTTGTACATTTACGCTCCCCTTGCCGACCGTCTTGGACTGAACAAAATAAAGACCGAACTGGAAAACCTCAGTTTCAAATATGAGCACCCAGACGCTTACGACTCCATACAAAGGAAACTGGAAGCAACAAAGAGCGAGCGCGACACTATATTTGAGAATTTCACTCCGCCGATTCGCAAGGCACTGGATAAGATGGGATTGAAATACCAGATTATTTCACGCATCAAAAGTCCGTACTCTATATGGAGAAAGATTCAGGACAAAAAGGTCAACTTCGAGGAGATTTACGACTTACTGGCCATACGTATCATTTTCGAGCCATTGAAGGAAGAGGAAGAAATCAACGAATGTTTCAACATTTACGTTGCCTTAACCCAAATATACAAACCGCATCCTGAGCGTACCCGCGATTGGGTTAACCACCCGAAAGCCAATGACTACCAAGGATTACATGTAACCTTAATGAGTAATCAGGGAGTATGGGTCGAAGTGCAAATACGTTCACAGCGAATGGATGAAATAGATGAAAAGGGCGTTGCCGCACATTGGAAATACAAAAATCAAAACCATGTATATGACGAGAACGATGACAAGATTGACGGATGGTTGCATACAATCAAAGAAATTCTTGATGACCCGCAACCTGACACACTTGATCTCCTCGACACAATAAAACTCAATCTTTTTGCGAGAGAGATTATTGTGTTTACCCCGAAAGGCGACATTAAATCTCTCCCTGCCGGCGCCACAGCATTGGACTTTGCTTTCAGCATACACACCATGCTCGGCACACACTGCATCGGAGCTAAAGTCAACCATGTGCTGAAACCTTTGATGTATAAACTCGAAGGCGGTGACCAAGTTGAAATAATCACCTCTAACACGCAACAAGTAAAGCACGGATGGCTGGAATATGTTACCACAGCCAAGGCAAAAAGCAAGATTCAAGCGTGCCTTCGCAAAATGAACCGTGAACTGCAGCACGAGGGAAACAAAAAGCTGCAAGTATTCCTAGAGAACAAAGAACTGGAGTTTAATAGCACAAATCTTGAGAAGCTAAGACGCTTCCATCACTTCCATTCACGAGAAGAGATGCTGATGGCGATAGGGTCCAACACACTTGAGCTGAACAATAATGACGTAAATTTCCTCAAAGGGAAAAACAAATCCAAGTGGAAGAAATTCCTGCCATTCACATCATATAAAGAAGAAGTCTTTGAGACTGAACCCAACATTGACTTTATCAACAATCTGGACCACAAGAAGGTTCTTGTCATCAACGATCACAACATTCACCAATGTACTATTGCAGATTGTTGCCGGCCCATTCCGGGAGATGACATCCTGGGTTACATTGATGACAACAGCCACAGCCTGATTATCCATAAGCGCAACTGTGAGACAGCAACCAAGTTGAAAAGCAAGTTTGGAAACAACATCATTGCCACGCGGTGGGATGTCCATAAAACACCTTTCAAAGCAAGAATCGCCATCACTGGTATTGACTGCAACGGCATCTTGCTGAAGATAGCCGATACACTTTATTCACATGAGCACATAAACGTAACGGCATTGAATATTGAAGGTAAAGACGGTGTGTTCGAGGCAAGCCTCTCAGTACTGGTGCATAATGTACACGAAGTGACTTCCATATGTCAGTCACTACAACAGATTGAAAATATAGTAAAAGCCTACAGGGTAGATTAGTAACTACTCGTCGTCTGACGATATAATACCAAGGTTTTCGCGCAACGTTACCAATTCGCTTCGGATATTCTTCAGTTTGTCTATGGCTTCTGCCACATTCATCGTACCTTCTTTATTTTTATTCAACAGCTTGCGAGCTGCCGCTAACTTCAGCCCACGGACTTTCACAAGATTATAAATAATCTGTACCATTTTTATGTCCTCTTTGGTGTACTGGCGAATATTACGGCCGGCTTTGTGCGGTTTGAGTTGAGGAAACTCCTGCTCCCAAAAACGCAACAAAGACTCTGCAACATTAAATTGTTCAGCAACTTCACTAATAGAATAATACTTCTTTAAATCTTTATTAGTATTTAACGCCATCGCTTTACAAGAACCTTAAAACTGTGTATTTATTATAAAATATTGTGAATTCTTCATCACAACACATTGAATATCTTTTGCAAATATACAGAAAAACAAGTAACTTTGCACAACATTTTTGATAAAATAAAAAACTTTAGATATGACAGCGAAAGAAATCAGAGAATCTTTCTTGAAATTTTTTGAATCACAACAACACCTCATTGTCCCGTCAGCACCTATGGTTGTCAAGGATGACCCTACGCTGATGTTCACCAATGCAGGCATGAATCAGTTTAAGGACATCATCTTAGGCAATCGTGAACCTAAATCACGTCGCGTCACCGACACACAAAAATGTCTCCGCGTCAGCGGAAAGCACAATGATCTTGAAGAGGTCGGTCACGATACGTATCACCACACCATGTTTGAAATGCTTGGCAACTGGAGTTTCGGTGATTACTTCAAGAAAGAAGCTATCACATGGGCTTATCAGTATCTTGTTGAGGTATTAAAAATAGATCCGAAGAATCTCTACGTTACCGTCTTTGAGGGTTCTGAAGAAGACGGTCTGGAGCGAGATAATGAAGCAGCGCAATATTGGGCACAATTCTTCCCGCAAGACCATATCATCAACGGCAACAAGCACGACAACTTCTGGGAGATGGGTGACACTGGCCCATGCGGTCCATGTTCCGAAATCCATATTGATTCCCGTAGCGAAGAAGAGCGCAAACTGACACCAGGCGCAGCACTTGTCAACAAAGATCACCCCGAGGTGATTGAGATTTGGAACATTGTCTTCATGCAATACAACCGCAAAGCTGACGGCACACTCGAGCCACTGCCGCAAAAGGTCATTGACACGGGCATGGGCTTTGAGCGTTTGGTCCGTATCCTCAATGGCAAGCAGTCTAACTATGACACCGACATCTTCCAGCCCCTACTCAAGAGCATCGGCGAATTGTCGGGTTTCAAATACGGACAATCAGAAAAGACCGATATCGCCATGCGCGTCATCGCGGACCATATACGCGCCATTGCGTTCTCCATAGCCGATGGCCAGTTGCCTGGTAACGCAAAAGCCGGATATGTCATCCGCCGCATTCTGCGCCGGGCCGTACGCTACGGCTATACATTTCTAAACTTTCAGGAACCATTCTTATACAAACTACTGCCGGCACTCATTCAGGAAATGGGAGAAGCCTATCCTGAACTCGTAGCACAAAAAGTACTTATCGGAAAAGTTATCAAAGAGGAAGAGGAAGCTTTCTTGAGAACGCTTTCAACTGGCATCAACCTGTTGGACAATATTATCGCTGCCGCCAAGAAAGAAGGCAGTACACAAATTGCAGGCAAACAGGCCTTCACGCTTTTCGACACTTATGGTTTTCCTTTGGACTTAACCGAATTGATTTGTCACGAAAACGGACTTTCCGTTGAGTTGGAAGAATTCAACGCTGAGATGCAGAAACAGAAAGAGCGTGCACGCAATGCCGCCGTCATCGAGACCGGCGACTGGCAATATCTTAACAATGGCGAGACAGAATCCTGCGCATGGGATAAGACCGAATGTTCATGCCGCATCCTGCGCTACCGCAAGGTGGAACAGAAGAAAAAAGTTTTCTACGAGATTGTTTTGGACCATACGCCATTCTATGCTGAAATGGGCGGACAGGTCGGCGACCAAGGCCAGCTTGTAAATCAGAATGAGACCGTTGAAATATTTGATGTCAAACGCGAGAACAACATGCCTATACATCTTACGACAAAGTTACCTGAGAATCCCAATGCGGAATGGACCGCGAAGGTCAATGTGGAGAAACGCCATGCGAGTGAAGCCAACCACACAGCGACCCATCTTCTTGACCAGGCGTTGCGCGAAGTGTTGGGCACACATGTTGAGCAGAAGGGCTCATTGGTTACTCCCGATAGCCTGCGCTTTGATTTCTCCCACTTCCAGAAAGTAACTGCTGAAGAGATACGTCAGGTCGAAAAATTGGTTAATCGCCGCATCCGCGAGAACATTCCTCTCCAAGACCATCGCGATGTACCTATCGATGAAGCTAAGAAACTGGGTGCCCTGGCTCTTTTCGGAGAAAAATACGGAGACAAGGTACGTGTTGTACAATTTGGCAATAGCATTGAACTCTGCGGTGGATGCCATGCCAAGTACACCGGACAAATCGGTCTCTTCCGCATCGTCAGCGAAAGCAGTGTGGCAGCTGGCATACGCCGCATCGAAGCAATTACGGGCAGTGCAGCAGAAGAAAGTATGTATTACATGCAGGATGTCCTTACGCAAATTTCAGAGATGATGCAAAGTAAGAATATCCAGGAAGCCATTAAGAAAACCATTGAAGAAAACGCTCATTTGCAGAAGCAGGTTGAGGAGGCCACTCAGGAGAGACTTGCCAAGATGCGCGAGGAGATTGTGAAAAAGAGTGTCACCACTCCCGAAGGCATCCACATTGTCAAACAAGTCTTTGTGCAAGACATCCCTGCACAGTTTGTTAAGGACTTGGCATTTCAAATCGCCAATATCCTGCCTGATAATACGCTGTGTGCGTTCGGCAGCAAGTTTGATGACAAACCGCTCATCACTGTTATGATCAGCAAAGACCTTGTGGAGAGCAGGAAACTGCATGCCGGCAATCTTGTGCGCGAAGCTGCCAAACTCATACAGGGCGGTGGCGGTGGTGCGCCTCACTTCGCCACAGCAGGCGGTAAGGACACTACGGGCATTGATGCTGCTGTAGAGAAGGTTTTGGAACTGGCTGGTTTATAA
>AUXO016340396.1_pt1 | contig 14500 bp, 10 predicted proteins | sample 768731 | NCBI WGS metagenome assembly AUXO01 (sample SAMN02715735, study PRJNA202380) | gut metagenome | biome: sheep rumen | host: Ovis aries | place: New Zealand: Palmerston North | reverse complement strand
TGATGTATCTCAAATTAATTCATTGAGATTACCAAGTTCCTCTAATAAAATCCCTTCAAGAGAAGAATTAATTAGGAAAAATTCAGAAAACATAGAATCAATACCAGCATATAAACTTCCTAATAGTAGAATGCCTAACATTGGAAGGTCCTCAACTCCAAGTAGTGTATTGTCTGATCTAACTTCAGGGAATATATCTTTAAATGGAATGGACTATGCTTATTTTGGTATTGATAATTTAGTAAGTGCCAGTCATGTAAAAGGTGACGTTAAAGCTCAAATGTTAAAAGCGTCATTAAGAGCAGCAGCACATTCAGTAGATCTAGGAAAGAGGTTATTAAAAATGGAACCTTATCGTCTTCCTGGTACTGCTACTGATACTGCAGGAAGTCCAGCTAGAAAAATAGTTGGAGCATTAAAGAAAGCTGCGGTAATGCTAAATGACACAGACGCTCTTTACAGTACTATTTCGAATTCTATAGTAAGTGTTATTGGAGAAATTGGAATTAAAAACCGTCCTAATACTGATAATAATATTTCAGGACCAAGAAATTTAATTCCATCAAGATTCTACGATAATGCTAATAAAAGAAGGCAACCTAAGTCAGGATTAATTATAGACGAAGATGCAGTTACTGATCTTCCTATAAAATCCTCCGTTGAAGATACTAGCGGAGAATTAATAGATTTTGCCAACAATTACATATATTCTGAAGGTATTCAAACTACGCTTTTGGATTTATGTAGACTGAATGTAGAAAATAGTAGTACAGCAATTCCATCTACTTTTGAGGATTTACAGAAAATATTAAGAGATAGCCCATATATAACAACCCCTGGAAAATTTGGTACTGACGGTAATGTGTTTAAATCTCAAACTTTATCAGTAACGAATTATTGGGAGATTTTGTTAGAACCGTTCGTCAATAAAGATATGAATGGAGGATTTAGTTATCTACCAGCAATTGAAGAAATAAATCTAATCAATCAAAAGAAGCACGGAGTTAATACTGGATATAGTGAATGGATCCCTTTTACAGGATTTGACATGACCTTATCCAAATTAAATACTAAATCAGTCGGGCTTTATGATGGAGAAATAGTTTATCCTGTATCGAGTGAACTTACGAACGAACTGAGAATTACCATTGCGGATGATATGTATAAATCTTGGACATGGTATTTCAAAACAGCAATGGACGTGTCTGTGTATAGTTCGATTCCTCATGACAAAGCTTATTACGAAGGTACTAGTGTTAATTATCCAATAGCACCAACCTATGTAGATAAAACCTGTCATTGTGTAGCACTCTATAAGAATATTACTTTTAGAATTAGGATATACATAATGACTCCACAATACTCTACTATAAAATCATTTGACTTACTTTGTGTATTAAAAGATTTTTCTGAGAATTATGTTGGGGACGTTGATACAGCAGGTAGTCCAGATTTATCACTTTCATTTAGTGTAGTTGGAGAAAATCCTGACAAATATGTTCCTCCAGTTAATATAATAACTTCTAATTATGCTGGGGTTAGTAATTCTCCAGATAAAGAGGAGGGACCAGATAATTCGACAAAACAAACGAACACTCCTGAAAATAATATTAATACAACAAAAGAGAAAGGGAAATCCAGTACCGAAAATGCTATACAAAAACCGACAACTTCACCAACAGATGATGAAAAAGAAGAAGGTGTAGTAGGATAAAATAATGGAGAGTAAATATTATGTATATAAGATTAGGAAATACTAAAATAAACTATCGAGCAGCTAATGCAGATAAGTATATGATATTTTCTGAAGTCGTAGATTCTTCATTGTCCTACGAATCACCAGTTATTGTAAATAGCATCTCAGAACTTAATGCATTATTCTCAAAAGATTTTAAGGATTATATTTATTTAAAAAGAGTTTTAGAGTCTTATGGAAATGTAGGGCTATATCTTTTTAAACCCTTTTCTCCAATTAAATCAAAGGTTGCATTAGAACAAGAGGGATACATTGATTATAGTAGATTTACTCTAATCGAACCTTATGATATATTTTCTCCATCAACAGAATATATTAATTATTTTACTGATTGGAAGAATGATTCTAGAATGGCTATTGGGGTTTTTAACGATGAATATGATTTTTCTTCTGGGATCCATTACGAGGTTTTAAATAATGGAGTTTGGGAGAATATTGATAACCCTAAAGTCGTATTTAAAGGTGAGCCAGTTGTAGAGAGTAAGCTATATCAATTCAAAATCCTTAGAGAATCTGATGAAATATGTACAAAGATTGATGGGGAGTTATGGGTTTATTGTGATAGTTATGGATTTGTTTTAGAGACAGATCTTCCTCAAAATATTGCCGATCTTACTAATTCTAAATCACTAGATAATCGAAGCACTTTATTTATTCCAAATCTTGATGGCATTGATTATATTCACCCTGAGTATGTCAATAAAAAAGGATTGGGACTATTTTCTTACAATAATCTTCCAACTATTCCTTTAAGTAAAATAAATACTGATAGAATAAGAGAAGGCAGAGAAACATTAGCACTAAGACTTTCAATATCCTCAAATAATATAAATTGTTTAGGATCATTGGCTTTTTTAGATATCACAGATGGAGTAAAGAAATGCATATCTTTTTCTAATGATGGAAATTCTATAGATTTATCTCCCGAAAATAACATTAAATATTCGCTAAGCAGCTATTCTTCATCATTAATTTTAGAGGATATTAAAGCGCAATTAGATCAACTGTACCCTAACTGTACTTTTTGGGATAATGATGATTTAATAATTTGTGGAAGAGTAATGATAGATTTAGGCTACAACACATTTTCTGGAATAAGTGTTAAGCCTGATTACGAAATTTCACAGGGGATTATTTACAAATCTTTACCGTCAGGAACCAGCGGAGTAGGATTTTGGAGCAAGACTATAGGTGGAACTTCTGATTTAGATGAAGACGGCGTTATAAAAATTCAAATAGAGGATGCAGGTAATGAAGAATTTCTTATAGTAATCTCAAGATACGATTATTCTGAAACATTTCAAGGAAAAATTATTCCAACACTAGGACAAGATAGGCTAGATAACATAATTAATAAGTATTCCAAGTTATTGCATATGGAACTTATTAATAACGCCAAAGATATGAATACTGGAACGTTTTTTATGTCTAAAGGCAAATATGTTAAAGATTATAGCAACGAAGATTGGATGAATTCCCTTGAAATGATGTTTGGAATTGACGATAAGAATGTTAATACTGATTTCTTACTTATTCCAAATATTCAGGATTATATATCATCTTCTAGTTTAAATGAATCTTCTTACTACAAAGAGTATGAAACTATATTGAATTATTGCAAAGACGGAAGTTTTCAAGCGTTAATTCAGAATAGGGACAGCAAGTACAGATTCAAAGAAATAGAAGATATCTCAGAACTAGCAGATCATAGTGAGAATACTATTTACTATGTCCCAGAAAATATAGAACTTGAAGAATATTTTTCTAACGGAATTACTAAAACCACAAAAAATAGCATTGTATTAGATTTTGACAGAACGAATCAAGAATGCTGTTACAAAGAGGGTGATGATGTAATAGACTCAAAGATAAGAACAGTTATATTTTCAAAGGATTGCACATCTACTATTTACGTTCAGGTTGATCATTTTTTAACAAGTGAAACTGGATTTGATTGGTCTAGTTATTTCCCTGATGGATTTACACTATGTTTTAAAAATGAGTCTAATTTCCAACAAGTAGTAAAAGCTCCAAAAAGAATAGAGCAAGAAACCGTAGGAGATAGCTTAGTGCAGGAATTCATATTAAATCCAGAAGAGATATTAGTTATGCAAATAGTTCACAAAACCACTGGAGTATTTCATTGGGTTAAAGTAAACTATGATAGTGGATATTACCTATCTGATGAAAATAAAAACATAACTAAGATCACAGACAAAAATCTAATAGAAGATGCTGTCTATGGAGGTGATTATGCTTATAACTATTTAAGTGATACTGATAACAGACTCGTATACTTTTTTAGATCAATCTATACTACAACTTTCGAAATAGAATATCCTGGTTATTGTGTATTCTTAGATGGAATATTAACAGGAAATTATTCTGGAAGTGTGAATAGCATAATCTATAAACCACCTGTAATAAATCCTTATGAAGAAAGTTCAATAGAGAAAGTCTTAGAAAAATATAAAAGTAATTATCTAGTATTTAACGGTCAAAAATACTTCTATAAAAAATATTTTGAAGGAACAGACAGAAACACTTCAATTTTCCTTAGATTTATAATAGGGAAAATTACTAGAGAGTTTATGAAACATAAATATTCTCTCATAGGAGAAAGAGTGCTTGGAAAAATAAGACAAGCGGTTACTGATTTATTATTAGAAATTAAGAATAAGTTCAGTATTGTAGAAGATATTAAATTGCAATCTTTTGAGCCTGATATAAAGTCTAGTTCTTTAAATATAGGGATTTCTACATCCGTTAAGAATTTGTTAGATAAAGACGTAATAATTAACATAATTTTAAATTTAGATAAATAAAATGGCAGGAATTAATGATTTAGTATCGAATCTCGTTAGATCGAGTAACGGCTACATGAATTTCGTCGACTATGAGAATTCTTATAGAGAGGATAATAAAGAATTCCTTAGAGAAGATCTGTGGGAGTTCAGAATTATATCTCCTCCTAAGGTTGTATATTATCCTGGTGACGATATTTTCAAAAGGAGATTGATGAATGCAAATCTTAGCATTTCTGGAACCGTAAATGGTTTCGAAAAGAGAATGCGTGGAAATTACAGAATTATTCAGAAGACCGGTCAAGAGACCGGCGGTTCTGTCACTCTAGGATTCATTGATAGAGAGGATCAGGCTATTTCGTATTTTGTTGATGACTGGAAACAGAAGATATCAGATCGCAATACGAAGTACGGTTTTAGAAAAGGTGATCTTGTAGCTGATTGCCAGATGTTGATTCTTAATACTGGTAGACAGAGAGTAAGAACCATAACTCTCTACAATTGTATTATTGATGACGCTTCTCTCAATGAAAATGGTGTAGAAACTGATGGATCTGATCGTAGTGACATTCAGCTCTCTTTATCATTTGAACATTACAAGAGAGATTGGGATAATCTTTAATGAAAAAGAAGGGACACAAAATAAGTGCCTCTTCTTTTTTTGTCTTTTCACAATATCTTCCTTATTTTTGATAGATTAATATAAAATAAATTATTATGGAAATACTAACCACACATTTACCAAGCGGAGGATGTAATTATAAATTCTCATCTATAAACATCTCTCCTATGAATTTTTTACAAGTTAATAAATATCATCAAAATTGTCCAAAAGATAATTTAGAGAAATATTTATATAATATACGAATGTTAGCCGAAGAAGAGCCTAGAATCTATGACTGTTATGTTATGGATTTAGACTTTATTATATTCTATAAGCAGTTGATAACAGTAAGTAGCAATTTAACTTATAATGTAAAAGTTACTTGCCCTTATTGCAATAAAGAGATAAATAAAAAGCTGGTCCTTGAGAAAGACGTTCACTTTAAAGCAATAGATCCTAAAGTAATGAACGGCGCACAGATTGCATTAGGGGATGAAATGTTTGATATTATAGTTCCTACCGTTAGAGATTTTATGAAAGTCTTGGATAAATACGTTAGATATAAAACAGTAACAGATCTTGATGTTATAAAACTAATCTCATTATTTAAAAACGTAGATGTTCAGGGAAATCAAATAGAAAAAGCTGTATTAGGTGCTACTCACAGTGATATAACCCTATTACAAGCACTAAAAGATCTATATTTTAATCGATTGGAAGACGTTGAAATTGAATGCGCTAATTGTTCTAAAACCGGAGAAAGGAGGGTATTGACAATGAGTGTAAATTCGCTTATTGTCGACTTTTTTCGAGACATCTATATCAACTGCCCAATTAATGGGGATAAAATTCTTTTTAAATAAAATTTTAAAGTGTGATAATATCGAATACTATTCCCTTAGAGAGTTAGAAGAACTTAAAAAATGTTACGAAAAGTTTATCAAAGAAACGGGTAGTGATCCTGATTTTCCTAATTTACCTTTTGGAGGAGACGGAAATACAATAACTTTTGATAAATCTAATAAAGACGATCTAGGTTTTGATAGTATTGATGATTTTTATAATAACTAGAAATAAATTATGGCAGATAAGAGTCTAGATAAAAGAACCCGACAAATTGACCAGACTCGAGTTAATAAAGGTAATGAGCTAGAAATGATGCAAAAAGCTCAAAACCAATTCCTGGCAATTCAAGCGGAAAGAAAAGAAAACCTAATGCAGCAGAGAACCATTATGGGTATGGAACAACAGCAAAATATGGCTCTGATGGAAGGTGCTCAAATAGCTGCTAGTAATAATGTGGGAGTACCTCAGACTGTTGATCCCAGAACGCAAGCTGTATTAAGTAAATATGGATTAGGAAGGCCCCGTTTTCAAAGGACTTCTCAACATTCTCAACAAGTAACAAAACAAAATGTAGTAATTCATAATACCACTAACAATAATACTACTAATAATATTGGTGGTTATGGAGGACCTGTTCAAGGAAGGGAATTAGCTTTCAGAAGTCCAAATAATGATAGTACTGAGAAGTTTAAAATATGGTTAGCTAATTCTTATGCTAGACAGCAGCAGCAAGCAGTAGTTAGAAATCGTGAGTATGAGAAAAGAGAAGATAATCTCATACGAAGCGAGAATAAAATGATGAGGAAACTCGAAGGATTAGGCAAAACTATGTCTAAGATGCTTGATCCTAGAACTATTGGAAATACTCTAGTTAATCCTCTAAAGATGCTATTTATATTCATGGGATTTCACCTGTTCATGAGAAACTGGAGAATCTTAATGAATACAATGCGAAAGGTAGAAGGTTTTCTTGGGGGTGCTGCTGAACATTTTGGTTTTGGAATAAAGGAGGGAAAAGTTACTCTCAACAAAAATAAATTCTCTGCAGAAGTTGAGAAAAAATTAGGCCCTCTTGGAACACAAGTAGTTAAAGCCTTTGGTGGTAATCCTTACAGAGGTGATACAGTTTCAGATGTTCTCAAAAGAATCATAATTGGAGACGGACAAAATTATGGTCTTTGGGAACAGATGAAGGACTATTTCTCAGATAAATTTTTAGAGAGAAGTGAAGCTATAAAGAATTTCCCTGCGCCAGATCTTGGGAAATATTTGAAAGATAAAAATTTTGTAGGAGCAATTGGAGAGCTCGGAGGATATTTAGGGAACGTCCTTTCTATTGCTTTTGGTGGTTCTAAGGCTATAGGTAGAATTAATATGAATGAAGCCTATAAAAGGGATTACGAAGAGCATGATAAAAATGAGTCTTTTAGGCAAATATTCAAAGGTGATGAAAAAACAACCTCAGCCTCAACCGCAGAGAGGAAAAGTAGGGTCTTAAATAGTCTGATCACCAATGAAAACATGAATAAACTGATGCGACAAGGACCAGCTAGGTACGCAGCAGCACCAATAGGAGACTTCTTAGGGGAGGATAAACTAAAAATATTTAGAGATTTAGGATTATCCCCTGTAAGTAACGAAAGTGGTGGTCTGATTGGTGGAGGTCGTATCCTTAAATTCCGAGATGCTGCCGGCTATGAGTATGGAATTGGATTTAATGACAATGGATCCATAATGAGTAGAACTGGCAGTACTGGTCACACTATTAGTAAATTCAATGTATCAAGAGTTGGCTCCCCAGTAACTGGCGACTGGTATCGTGGAAATTTAATTAGCTATACTGACAAAAGCAAGAAATATATTAGCAACGTATCTTTAAATAGCCTTAACTTAACTAGTGATGGTAAAAAGCTGTCAGATGATTCTCTTAGTTCTTTCCGTCAAATAAAAGAATTGGAAAGTCTAGTTAAGAATGCTAAAGATACTGGTTGGATTGATAATTCCGGATTTGCTATTGGTATGGACCGTTTAAGGAAATATATTAATAGTAAAAATAACGGAGAATACATTACCACTGATCTAAACTCCTTAAAAACAGTTTTCAAGCTTAGTGATAGTGATATTAATGAAGCTAGAAGTAAAGGATTAATTCTAATAGAAAACTTTTATACTATCAAGAGAAAAGTTTCACTTATGGAATTATTACGATTAGCTCATGCAAAAAATCCAAGTATTGCAGCATTAGAAAAGGCAATTAATAATCACATCTATAGCGGTATTCCAGGAACAGCTTTTTATGATTATTTTCCAGCTAACTCAGCCCTTGGTTACTATCTAATTAGAAATGGTAGCCAGAAAGCTGTAACAAATCGAGCAGCAGAAAAGATAGCTAAGAAAGGACTGAAGAAAGGAGTAGAATCAAAAGTTATAGAAAGAGCACAAAGAGAGGCTGCTAAGAAGATCGCTACTAAGTTTGCTTCTAAAGGATTAACTAGAGCTATACCTTATGTTGGCTGGGCTTTAATGGCTTGGGACTGCATTGATATGGTAATGACCTATGTAAAAGATAGGAATCCATTGACAGGTGGTCTAATTGATTATAAGGAAGCTGCTAAAGTAATTAAAGATCTACCAAAGTGGATTGGCGATGTTGTTTCCCAGCAAGAATTGGCCTTAATGATTGATGCTGATGCTTCTGCAAAAAGTATAGAGAAGAGATGCTTTGACGTTCATTTGGTTGATTCAGTTACTAAGAAAACCCTAATTCCGGTTGATAGTGAAGAAAATTTAAATAGGGCTAAGATTTTGATTGCCACAATTGATGTAGCCTATTTTAAATCTTTGTTCGAAACTGCCGGATTAGGAAATAGTGTTAACAATCTTGAAGACTTAATAACTCAGAAAGAGATAAATGAAGGCGCAGCATTAGACTTTGCCCATAAATCTTCTGACTATTTAAATAGAACTTTATTGAATAATAGAGATTATTCATCAGCTGACGACGATTTTTTCTGGTCTAAATCTTGGACTGGAGAAAATTCTGAACTCTACAACTTAGAAGTAGCGAATAAAGCTAAGAGAGATAGAAAAAGACAGAATAAAGAGGATGCTAAAACTCAAGCTAGATCACAAGTTGAGCAAGATTCTAAGATGGCTAATTCATTAGGATTACATGGAGTTTTACCTAATTCATCTCAAGCTGCAAAAATAGCCTATTTGAAGAATGAGCTATATAAAAATGGAATAATAGACCCTGATGATCAAAATGCAATAATAGGTAATTTGATGTCAGAGTCTGGATTAAATGAAAAATTAAATGAAAAAGCTCAACAACCAAATGGATCAGGATCAGGTGAAGGTATAGCTCAATGGACTAACAAAGCCTGGAAAGAAGCAGTACTAAAGCATATTAATGACAAACGAAAAGAAAGGGGTCTTGAACCTGTAAAGTCTATAAAGGATGCTTCTTTTGAGGAACAGGTATCAGCACTCTTATATACTCCAGATTATGGAATACTTTTGAATAAAGGTCACGGTCACAGATCATTAGTTGCCATGCAGTCAGTAGAAGGAATTGGCCCTAAAACTGCTAGGTGGATGGATGAATTCGAAAGACCAGTTTTTAGCTTATCTCATAATTCAGGAGATAATTCTGGAAGTAAAGCCTGGAATTGGAAATATGAGAATAATAAAAGGACCAATGAGAAAGTTTTCTACAACAGAAGTCGTAATGAAGAGCTTGCTAGTAGAATAAAAAATGCTAGAATTTCAGGAAACGTTAATTCTGATGGTAACTCTCTTATTACAGATGTTCTTACTGGAGCTGCTAGTATAGCTGTAGATGGCACTAATTTAGTTATAGACACTGGAAGAAAAATAGCAAGTGACGCTGCAAATACTATTAAGGGTGCTTTCAAGAATAAACTCGATGAAACAAGAGCAAAAGTTCTCTCTAATATTCCTAAGACTACTCATAGTACAATTAGTCTCGACTCTATAGGAAGAGAGTACAATGATTATAATTACTATATAAATAATCCTGGCTCTTTAACTCCTGGATTAACTAATTATCAATGGCAGGAAGAAGTACGTAGAAAAACTGGATTTTACCCAGCCGCATTAACTGATATAACAGATAGATTATATCTTCCTAAAGGAGGTAAAATTGATGGTGTTAATCAATTAAAATATAATCACTTCACTACTGAAATTGATGATCAAGGAGTAAACAACCTCTTTAGATTAGCAAACATGAAGAATACTCAAGCGAATAAGGAATTAGAGGCTAAGAAAAAAGAGGAGGAAAAGCTAAACAGAGAGATCGCAAATAATAAGAATATCGCTAGTTTGGCAGTTAATCAAAGAAAAATGAATGGTATATTAATTGCGTTAGGAGATGTCATTCGAGGCTCTCATGATTGGCGAAAAAATGAATTGAACAGTTAATAAAAATTTATGGCAGGATATAATAAAACCTACATAGATCGAAATAAACCTTTCTGTGGATGGTATTATGATGATCAGCAGAATATTTTTAGTAATTCAAGATTATTAACGGTATCTCTTCATGCTAATTCGGTTCCACTTCGAGTAACTGAAACTACTACAATGTTCGAAGATGGAAAAGAAGTAGGTAGTAAGAAAAGTGCTGCATTTAAGTGGCTTCACTGTAATACTCAAGCTCTGAGAAAAGGTGTAGCACTTCTTCACTACCCATATGGAAGATTAGATAGAGATAATTCTGCTGAAGGCAATAAAAAGATAGCTAACGCGGATGATGTTTGTGGCTATTTTTTAGAACCATTGTGCACTTGTTTTACTAACGAAGATTTCAATATAACAGTTAGTAATAATTATCAACAAGCAGGTGGCGATGTAGTAGAGCAAGTCTGGAATCAAATTAAACCTTTCGCTCCTATGGCAAAGAAAGTTTTTGGAATGGGGCAAGAGGTTGTTCAGGAAATTGAAAAACAGGCCAATAATCCAGATAACGGACTAATAATGTCTACGGTAACGAATTGGGTTAATGAAGGTGCTCAAGGTATTGTTAAGTTCTTAGGAGGAGATTCGGGTTTAGGGAATATAAGTGAAACTATAGATGAGTATTTAAATAAGTCTCTAATTCTTAATGGCGCTAGATTCTCTTATTACGGCGGAACAAATTTAGGATTCAATAACTTAGGGATGAAATTTACTATATTCCCAAAATGGTATGTGAATTCTAAAAATGAACCAGTAATGTTATCTGTATTAGAGCAGGTAGAAGAGTTACTCCCTTATGTTTCTGGACAATATACAGACTGGAATTTACCTGGAACTATTAGTGAAAAATTTGATGGTGTTCTAGGATGGAATTCCCCTCCTGGTGATTTCAGAGCTAATTCATCTGACGTAGACTTAGTCCAAAAAGGTACCCTGAAATTGAAAATAGGGTCACAATACTCTCTCACAAATTTAGTAATAGAAACCGCTTCATTTAATTTTTCAAAGCAGATGGTAAAAAATCCAGCTGCAGGTTATGTCTCAGGAAATGGAACTGATAGTAAGTTTGGATTCGAAAATGATATGGCAACTGGAGAAAAACATATGACTGCCTTATCACCATTATACTGTGAAGTAACATTGCAGTTAAGACCCATCACTAAGTACACGAGTCAGATGTTGGAAAGATTTATTAACGGAGTTTATAATGAATTTGATAGAGACATTGTATATCAGAATTACAGTAAGAATCTAGTTGATGGAAAGAAAGACATGATTGACAGGTATAAAACTAAGAAAACGGTCGCTAGTTTAAATAATACCCAGTCAATTAAAACCGATTCCAATACATTAGCTACTGGAACTGATACTTTACAGAATAATATTCTTTAAATTATGTTTACCCAAAATAAGACAATAAATTCCAATAAGGTTGAGTTAGCTAATTTTATAGAAGATAAGGATATTTTTAATTCTTTATTGCTAGAAGAAATGCATAAACCAGGATTAATTAGACATCTTCATAAAGTTACTACAAATTATAGGCCCGATCTAGTAGCAATAGAATTTTATGGGTCAGAAGATTATTTGGGTATACTGCTTCTTCAGGTAAGTCCCTCCCTTTCATCTTTCAAGAAGGGGAGTGAACTTTACCTTTTACCCAAAGAAACAATTGATGATATAATTACTAAGTTATGAGTAAAGAGGTTAATGGAGATGTTAATGGTATATCTATTTATTTTAAGCCTTGGACTACAGAAGACTGGTTTAGCATTTCTGTTCTATCTCTCGAGGAACGAATAGGAGGGATAGTCGCTTCAGGGTTTATGAAACTGATATCTCATTATAATTCAGAAGACACCTTAAAGAAAATATCTGAGCTTTCTACCGGGACTATTGAAATAAAATATAATAATAACGACAGTAATATTTTAACTATCCCTGTATTTATTGTATCTAAAAGTTACTTTAATAATTTTCTAGATATCAATTTTATATGCACTGCACAGGGAAATGATGAATTTATTACAAAACCAGTATCTCAATCTTATGGAAATATAGAAGACGCTATAGGAACTTATTTTCCTGAGTACGATACTAATGTAGAGCCAGTATCTGATCTTACGTCTTTGCCTATAAACCAAATTAATGAAACCGGTCAAGAGTTTTGTAATAAATTAGCACTAGGATGGAGACCAGCTACTATCTTTGGTTATAATATGAGTGGTAATCTTTTTATTAGAGATATATCAAGCTCTATTCTAGAAGATAGTAATAAGTTGAAAGTGTTTATTGGAAAAACGAGAGTATTTACTAGATTCCCAATAAGAACCATATCACCCCTATTAAATTTAGACGCTTATGATCCTTGGGAAAAAGAAAGTAAAGACCTTCCTGAAAATCTTACTAAAAAAGATTATTCAAAGTATTCTCCAGTAAATATTTCTTCTAGGATTTATAGGGATTCGTATAATATATTTTCTAAAGGATTCTCTTCATTAATGGAAGCTTCTAGTTATAATTCAAGATATTATGCTTCGAAATTCTATTCAAATGGTGAAATCAAATCATTAACATTCCCAGATTATAGAATAGGAGATGTCGTAGAAATAACCACAATAGGAGGAGGTATTACTAAGGCAGATAAAGAGAGTGAGCCACTTCCTGAATTAGTAACAAAGAATTATTTAATAGGAAGTTTTAAGATCTTCTGGACAGGCCAAGGAGCAGAAGGAGCTGTTGATAATAAACATCTTGCTTTTTCAGTTACTTCTGAAATTTATGGTTTAGACAAAGATAATAATATGTAAAGAAAATGAATAACAATTATTATTTAGGCATAGTAGTAGCAGTAGATAATCACAAGTTGCTTAAAAAATCTAAAGAGCATAGAGAAGTTATAGTTGATGTTCCTGGAGTTATGGAAGGAATATTAGCTTATCCAAAAAGTTGTGAATTAGATGAGCCCAAAGTCGGAGATCCAGTAATATTAGAATGCTTGGATCAAATGTATAAATCTTACTTCACCTACTACAAGCTTAAGGAAAACAATTTTATTGGAATTCGAGCAGCAGGAAAGTGTATATCTATAACTCCTGATACTATCACAATTGGAGTATTTGATAAAGATTCTGCATATAAGGATGACGAAACTCCTAAAATGAAAACAAAGGTAGTAATCGACTCTGATGGAAATGTAAGTGTAGAATCAGCTGGTAAAATAGATATAAAAGCTGATGATGATATTTCAATCGATGGAGGAGGAAATAATATCGCTATTTCTAATGCTACTTTTAAAACTAATGGAGGAGTTTCTAATGCAGATGGCCAAGGAGGGTTTTGTGGAATTCCAATTTGTCCATTTACTGGTGCCCCTCATGTATCCTCAACAATAAATAATATATTATGACAAAAGCCACTAGTGTACTTGGAATAAAATTAGAGGAAGCTTGCAGTTATTTAGACAAAGTTACTGAGTCTACTCCAACTACATTAATGATAAATTTAGTTAATGCTATTGCGGATTACTTAGAGCAACAGGTTAGTTTTTCAGGCAACTTTACTGGTAACCTGATAGCAACTCCATTCTCACCAATTACCAGCCCTGTAGCTAATGGTAAATTACTTGCTACAGGATTAAGATCGGTTACTACTATATGTTCTGATCCTAAAGGCGGTGATGGAAATATAGAATGGATAGCTTGGATGAATTCTATATATACCGGAATAAAAACGACTACAATAATAAATACCAGTGTCACAGTTCCAATAGCTCCAATAGTTGTATTTCCTTCGCTTACTTTAACTTGGGGAAGAGAGGTTTTATTAAATGCTTACAATTCTGATAGTAGTATATTTGATGCAATGGCAAATAGTATATTATCGGATTTGAAGATGTCTTATATTCCTAGTTATCCAAGTACTATTACTGGAACTGCAATAGGAACTGATATTATAGCTGGATTTGTCTTTAGCTAAACAAAAAAAATAAGAGAGATTAATTTCCCT
>AUXO014641426.1_pt1 | contig 14500 bp, 18 predicted proteins | sample 768731 | NCBI WGS metagenome assembly AUXO01 (sample SAMN02715735, study PRJNA202380) | gut metagenome | biome: sheep rumen | host: Ovis aries | place: New Zealand: Palmerston North | reverse complement strand
AAAATGAGGATAAATTATGAGAAGAAAGTTAAGAGGTCGAAGGCTTAAAAGCCAAAAACAATTAGTAATAGTTGGAGCTTTATCTTTATTTTTAGTATTAACAGTAGGGTATGCAGCTTTTAGTACTACTGTTAGTTTAACAGCTAAAGGAAATATAATAAAAATTCCAACAGCTTCAGAATATTTAGTTGAAAATGCGAGTAGCTGTAATAATGATGGTGAACTAGTAGAAGATCCAAATGAGACAGGTAGATATATATATAGAGGAGCAAATCCATGTAATTATTTAACATTAGGTAGTGATGCATATAGAATAATGTCAATTGAATCAGATGGAACCTTAAAAGTAATAAAGACTGCTCCAATAGGTAGTAAAATATTTGATCCAGGGTATTCATCAAAAATAACTGTTACTGGAGCCACAAAAGCAACCTCAACAACTACTGGCACAAGATATTCTAGCGTATCAACAGATTATTGTTATGTGTCTTTTGCTTCAAATTCCAACGGTTGTAAAGTATGGGGAAGTGCGGATACAATGCGAGATTCAAATGGAACGCTTCTAAAAGATACCGCAGGTGGAGCTAAAATGCCAAAGGAAGCTGGCAGTTCTACAACATATAATCTACCAGCAGATGAAGCCTATATAAATTATTATTTAAATAATGAATATTTAAATAGTTTGTCATATAAAGAATTAATAGAAACCCATTCATTTGATGTAGGCCCAGTTGCAAGCACTTCTGGACAATCTTTAGTTACAGATATATCCCAAGCCCATGCCTATACATGGCAAGGAAAAGTAGGATTAATGACAGTAATAGATTATGTAAAAGCAAATACAAATACATCATTATGTGGAACAGTATATTTAAATACACGTAGTGCTGGAAATTATGCAACCTGTAAAACAACGAACTGGTTAGTTCCAGCAAGTGGGTGGTTATGGACAATGTCGCCGCGTTCTCTCTCGGATCCGTACCGTGTGTGGTATGGCTATTCTAATGGTAGCTTGGACATCGGCTTCGCTCACAATACTTTTGACGTCCGCCCAGTTCTCTATCTGTCATCTGATATAAAGATAGAAGGAAATGGAACAAGTACGTCTGATGCATATACAATACGATCATAATTTATAATTTCCAATGAAGATAATTACTTTTGTAGTTATCTTACTGGGAACTATAAATGTTTCCATATAATCAATATATTTTGTATTTTTCTCATAATCCTAGCAAAATATATTGATTTTTTATTTAAAAAAATTTATAATGTAAATAGATGATAATTTGGAGGCTATAGTATGAAATTAAATAATAAAGGTCAAGCACTTGTTGAATATTTGTTAATTATTGCTGTTATAAGCGTTATTGTTGTTAGTGTGGTTAGATTACTAGGAGGGTATGTCCAAGATTCTATGACTAAATCTTCTTGTAAATTAATCGATAAAGAGTATGTTGAAGGTGCTCATCCTGGGGAAGGTTCTTGTCAATAAAGATATTAATTATCTTTTTTTGTTAGTTGCTTATGAAAATTCTTAAAAAAAAGTATTGGCTATTTTGTTTAATTTTAGATATTATAACTTTAGGATTATTTACTTTTTATGTAGCTAGAAAAATGAAAATTTACGATAGGAATGCTTGGTATTCTAATGGGTATTATTGGATGTTGGGTTTTCTTTGTGGAATTATTCCAGGAATAGTTATGTTTATAGTATTTTATATAGAAATTGGTTGTAAGGTTTGTGAAGGTCTTTTAGTACCTTTTGAGAATATTTATGTTTATCCTTATTTTTGGATAGTTAGTTTGATTATTCCAATTTTTGGTTGGACGATATTTATAATAATGGTAATTTATGTGCATTTTTGGTATATTTTTTATTTAAAAAGGGGAAACGGTGAAGTATATTTATAACCGTTTTTTATTGATTTTTTTTTGAAATCATATATAATATTTTATTGAAATGAGTGATATTATGAAATTTATGGTACAATTTAAGAATTTAGGCTTTAATACTGAAGAAATTGAAAAGATTAGTAATTTTTATGATGTAATTACTGACAAAATATTTAATCATGTGGTTGAAAATTATGATTATTTTTTATCTTTGGGTTATAAAAATAAGAATATTATTAAAATGATGGCATTATGTCCTTATATTTGTAATATGTCAGTTTTAGAAATAGATAAGGCTAGAAAATTTTTTTTAGATAGTGGTTATAGTGAAAGTGTTATAAATCATATGACTAATTTATTTCCTGATTTATATAGGTATTCAGAAATTTACTTGGATTTAACTAGATTATTTTTAATTAATATTGGATACGATAATCAAGAGGTAAATAAAATGACTAGTATTTATCCCAATATATTCGCATTAGGAACTGATAATTTAAACCGAAAAATTAGGTATTTTATGGATAGTGGTTATACGTTATCACAGATTAAGCAGATGTTTTTAAAGACGCCTAAATTATTTGGTATAGATGAAGATTTTTTAGAAAAAAGAAAAAGATATTTTTTAGAAATTGGTTATTCTTTTTTTGATATGCTAGACATGACTAGTACTTATCCAATGTTATTTTCATTTAGTGATGGTACTTTAAAAAGGGTTAGGTCTTATTTCATAAGTAGGGGCTTTAATAATGAAGAGATAAATGAAATGACTAAAAGATTCCCATCTTTATACAGTTATCATGTTAAACGTTTTGAAGAAAAATTTAATTATTTTTTAAGCAAAGGCTACACTTTGGATCAAATAAGAAAGATGGTTTTGCAGGTGCCTGCAATATTTGGCTATAGTAATGAAAGTTTAAATGGTAGAAGGAGTTATTTAAAAGAGCATGGATATTCTGATGAGGAGATACATAATATGACTATAGTTTTTCCGGCTTTATATGACTTTAAGGAAGATGAGATTGAGTTAAAATTTCATTTAATAGATACTTATGGTTTAGAGGGCGCGGTAAGGGATAATCCTATTGTATTAGGTCAAAGCAGTCATTTAATTTATGCGAGAGGGTGCTATCTAGCAAGTCAAGGTTATTTTTTAGATGAAAATAGTGCAAAAGTGTTAGTGACTGATTTTATGACTTTTCAAAAGAAATTTGGTATAAGTAATAAAGAAGTTAAAAGTTTATACCCAATTGAAGATTTTGAAGAAAATTTAATTTTAGGAAATAGAATTAAAATTAAATCTAAGAACAAAAAATAATATGCATTGACATATTATTTTTTATTATATTTTGATATTTAATGGACTTAAGTAGCTTGATTTGATACAATATAGATGGTGGTTATATATGGCAAATAGAAGTGAACTTAGGCAAAAATGTATGACAATTTTATATCAAATGGAAGTTTATGATAAAAATAAAATGAAATATGATGTGGATGATATCATAAAAGATGTTACTGATATTGATAATGAATTTGTTAAGGAAATAGTTTATGGAGTAATTACTTATAAAAAGGATATTGATGGTTTAGCTAATAAATATTTAGATGGGTGGACTATTGATAGACTTGGTAATACGGATATTGCAATTCTTAGAATGGGTATATTTGAACTTTTATATACAGATACGCCAGATATAGTAGCTATTAATGAAGCAGTGGAACTTGCTAAAGTATATAGTGATGATAATGTTAGGAAAATGATAAACGGAGTTTTAGATAAGGTGTATCATAATAAAGGTGAAGAAGATGCATGATAAGTATTTAACTATAAGTACAATTACCAGATATTTGAAATCTAGATTTGATTTAGATGAAAATTTACAAACGGTTTTTTTAAAAGGTGAAATATCTAATTTTAAAGCGCATACTACGGGACATTTTTATTTTTCTTTAAAGGATGAAAATAGTAAAATAAATGCGATTATGTTTAGAAGTAATGCTTCTAAGGTATTATTTAAACCGGTTGATGGCATGAAGGTGTTAGTTACTGGTAGAATTAGTATTTATGAGGCTGCTGGTAATTATCAGATATATGTTGATGAAATGATTGAAGATGGTGTTGGTAATTTATATGTGGCTTATGAAGAACTTAAAAAGAAATTAGCTGCTGAAGGTTTATTTGGTGAAGCTCATAAAAAGAAAATTCCTAAAATTCCTAAAAGAGTTGGTATTATAACTGCTTCAACAGGCGCAGCTATTAGAGATATAATGACAACTATAAAAAGGCGTTTTCCAATTACGGAAACTATTTTATTTCCAACTTTGGTACAAGGTGAAAATGCGAAGGAAGATATTGTTCGTAATATTAAAAGAGCAGAAGCTTATGATTTGGATGTTTTAATTGTTGGACGTGGTGGCGGATCAATAGAAGATTTGTGGGCTTTTAATGAGGAAGTTGTAGCTAGAGCTATTTATGAGTCACCTATACCAATTATAAGTGCTGTTGGACATGAAATAGATTTTACAATTGCTGATTTTGTTGCTGATTTAAGAGCGCCAACGCCGACGGCTGCGGCGGAACTTGCTGTTCCTAATATGTCTGATTTAAAAAGTCATATAAATAATTTAGTTATTAGACTAAATGAAAGTATTACTAAGAAAGTAAACTACCAAAAATTATATTTAGAGTCAATTAAAAATTCTTTTGTAATAAAAAATCCGATGATAATGTTTGACAGTAAAAAGCAAAAACTTGATTTGATTTTTGATAAGATCAATGAATTGGTATTAAAAAATGTTAAGGATAAAAAGGATAGACTTGATATTATTAAAAGAAGTTATGTTTTAGTTAATCCTAATATTATTTATAAGGATAAAAGATTAATTATGAAAAATATAATTGATAAATTAGAGCTTTTAAATCCTTTGAACGTTTTAGGAAGAGGATATAGTATTACTTATTTAGATGATAAAGCCTTAAAAAGTGTTAAAAATGTTAAAGATGGTGACATGATTTCAGTAAGGCTTTCAGATGGATTTATAAAAGCTAATGTTACAAATATTAAGGAGGAAGAGTATGGCAAAGAGTGAAAAAAAATTTGAAGACAAGCTTGAAGAGTTAGAGGAAATAATCTCTACTTTGGAAAATGGTGATGTTGCTTTAGATGAATCAATTAAAAAATATACAGAGGCGATGAAACTTGTTAAAGAGTGTGATGATGAGCTTAAAGTGGTAGAAGAAAAAGTGAATAAGATTGTCTCTGAAAATGGTGAACTTAAGGATTTTGATGTGGAAGAAGTAAAGTGATGTAAAAACTTTACTTTTTTCTTTGTTTTGCTCTTAAAAATTGGTATACTAATAGTAGGTGGTAATATGAAAAATAAAGGCTTTACGTTAATTGAAGTTTTAGCTGTTATAGTTATTCTAACGATACTTTCTTTAATAACTATTCCAATAATTGATACATCTTTAAGTCAAGGCAAAGAAGGTCTTTCTAAAGTGCAAGAACAGCAAATAATAAAAGGACTGAAGAACTATTATGCTGAACATGTAAGTGAGGTTAGTGGTGTTAGTGAGATATGTAAGACTATAAAAGAGCTTCAAGATGATGGCTATCTGCCTGCTGATATTAAAAAAATAAAAGCGGCTGAGGAGTTTGCTTCTGAAACTAATGTGTGTGTTAAGAAAAATGGAAAAAAATTATCTTATTATATTGAAGGTACTGATTAATTTTATAATATATGATTAAAAGGTGATTTTATGAAAAAGGGTTATACAACTATTCATTTAATTATGATGATTGTGCTTGTTTTTATAATTGTATTTATTTTTATATTTGCTTTTAAATTTTCTAAAAATAAAGATTCTAAAGAGGAATTTGAGCTAGTGGAAAAAAGTAGTGGCATTATTATAAATGGTGATTATTTAACTTATGTTAATATAGGGGATAGGTATACTGATGCTGGCGCTAGTATTTACAATAAAGACGGTAGAATTATTTCTAATAAAATGATAACGACTTATTATGATGGAGATGAACAAGTGTTTAGTATTGATACAAGATATGTTAATAATTATGTTGTGAAATATCAAGCTAATGGTATGACGGCGACTAGAGTAGTTGTTATTTGCGACAGAAAAGCTCCTAAATTTGAACAAATGAAAACAAAGATTCTTACTGATTTAGAAGCGGCTACTTATGACGTAAGTGAGGGGGTTGTAGCAACTGATAATTCTGGTAAGGTCGATGTAAATTGTGAGAATTCTTTAGCTATATTACCAGGTAATTATTCGATTGTTTGTAGAGCTAGTGATCCTTATGGAAATGTTAGTACAATGAAGAGACTTATAAAGGTAAAAAAAGGGATAGAATTTAATTATGATGGTAATTTAAGAATTAAGTTTCCTAGTGGCAGCGGTTATGTTTACAAATATAGCTTAGATGGTGGCAATAGTTTTGTAAACTGTGCTAATGAAGAAATGATTAGTGTTAATAGTGGTAGTGTTATTGCGGCTATTTATTTGGATGATGAATTAATCATGTCTAATACTTATTTGATAAGTTAAAAAGAACTTCGTTTTTGAAGTTCTTTTAAATTTTTCTATATAATCCAATTGCTTTACCTAGTATAGTTACATTATCTAAAATGATTGGATCCATTGTATCATTTTCTGGTTGAAGGCGAAAATGATTTTTTTCTTTATAAAATGTCTTTAATGTTACTTCATTGTCATCAGTCATAGCTACTACTATTTCACCATTACGGGCATTACTTTTTCTTTCAACTATAACGATATCACCATCTAATATTCCAGCATTAATCATACTAGTTCCGTCAACTTTTAAAGTAAATACTTCTTTTCCTTTTGGAAGTAGATAGCTAGGTAGGGCGAAAAATTCGTCTGGCATTTCAATAGCTTCGATAGGTGAACCAGCAGTTATTTTACCGAGTAAAGGTACTTCGGCGACTAGTTCGTTTTCTTTCTCAAATTCGTTTTTTACTAGTAGTTCAATAGCTCTATTTTTAGACCCCTCTTTTTTTATGAATCCTTTATTTTCAAGGTTAGAAAGATGAGCGTGAATTGTGGCTGGTGATGAGATATCTAGGGCTTTACCGATTTCTCTTACGGTTGGTGGATATCCGTGTGAAACAATATAGCTTTTGACAAAGGTTAAAACGTCATTTTGTCTTTTAGTTAATTTTTCCATATTTTTCCTCCTTAAGTATTCTATACACATTTTAACACACTTCTTTTCAAAAGTCAAACATTTGTTTGAAAAAGGTATTGACACGAAAGTTTGTTCGTGCTAAACTGTTATTGTAAGAGGGAGGTAAGATTATGGAAATGTTAAGAAGCAAATCTATTATTGCATTAACAGTTATGATTTTGGGGGTGAGCTATTTAACGACTATAGATAATGTTAATGTAAGTCACAGTGCGCCCAATAATCAAAAAATTATCTCGGAAAGAGCTTAATTTAAAAATAAGTGCATATAATTAACTTGTAATTAGTACTATTTTTTAGTAAAATATCTTTAGGAGGTTTAAAATGGCACTATTTTTAGATGTATTAAAAGTATTAGTCGGTTTAGTTATCGGCATTGTAATTGGATTTTTAATTGCTAAAAAGCTTACCCAAAAGCAATTAAAAGAAAATCCACCAATTAATGAAAAAATGATTAAAGCTATGATGGCTGGTATGGGAAGGACTCCTAGTCAGAAACAGGTTAATCAAATGATGAAATCAATGCAGAAATATATGTAGCATTGATTTTTTCTTGACTAAAAGTATTATTTATTTTATCATTTATATTATGGAAGAAGAAATAATTAGAATTACTATTAATGAAATGCTAGAAGAAATAAAGCCTACTGATGTAGATAATTTTGAAGGATTATGTTATTTTTGTTCTAATAATTTGATGTATGATTTATTACAGCAGGAAATAAAGGCTGATATGTTAAATATTCGTGATTATACTGGAGTAGATTACGATCATTATTTTCTTATTGCTGGTGATAATGAGTATTTAATTGATTTAACTTATAGTCAGTTTTTACCAAATGGTGGTGAAGTTAGGTTTTTTGAAGATTTTCCTGCTAGTGTTCTTTCTAGTAGTGAGGATGGGAAAGATATTTTGAATCATCTTTTAAGTGATTATTATATAAAGTTAACAGATGATAGTTTAAAATTATATTTAAATAGTTTTAAACCGGCTGCAAAAAGGAGATAGGCTATGAAAATAAAGTATGAATTAGTAAAAAATGATGGAAATGCGAGGCTTGGTAGACTAATTACCAATCATGGAACTTTTGATACACCGATGTTTATGCCAGTAGGAACACTTGCGAATGTAAAGATGTTAACACCAGAGGAACTTAAATCTGCTGGTAGTGGCGTAATACTTTCAAATACTTATCATCTATGGTTACGACCTGGTGAAGATATAGTTGCTAAAGCTGGGGGACTTCATAAATTTATGAATTATGATGGACCTATTTTAACTGACTGCGGAGGTTTTCAGGTTTTTTCGCTTGTAAAAAATAAGGAGAAAGATATTACTGAAGAGGGCGTTCATTTTAAAAGCCATATAGATGGTAAGCCTTTATTTTTAACACCAGAGCTTTCCATTCAAATTCAAAATAAATTGGATAGTGATATTGCGATGAGTTTTGATGAATGTATTCCGTATCCGGCAACTTATGAATATACTAAGGCAAGCACTGAGAGAACTTTAAGATGGGCTAGAAGAGGTAAAGATGCTTTTAATAATGAAAATCAGTCTTTGTTTGGTATTGTTCAAGGTGGAGCTTTTGAAGATTTAAGAAAATATAGTGCAGAAGAAACTGTAAAGATGGATTTTGATGGTTATTCAATTGGCGGAACTAGTGTTGGTGAAGGTAAGGAAACTATGTATCAGATGGTCGACTGGGCTATTAAATATTTACCTACTGATAAACCTCGTTATTTAATGGGTGTAGGAGAACCTATAGATTTACTAAATGGCGTAGAGCGTGGTATTGATATGTTTGATTGCGTACTTCCAACTAGAATTGCGAGACATTCTAATGCGTTTACTCGTCATGGTAAGATTAATTTGCGCAATTTGAAATATAGAGAAGATTTTACGCCTATTGAAGATGATTGTGATTGTTATACTTGCAAACATTATACGAAAGCTTATTTACGTCATTTATTTGTGGCTGGCGAGGGTTTAGGCGGTAGACTTCTTTCTATTCATAATATTAGATTTTTAATAAAAATGATGGAAGAGGTAAGAGAAGCTATTAAAGATGATAGGTTTTTAGAATATAAAGAGAAATTTTTAAAAGAATACCAAGATTAGGTATTCTTTTTGTTTATTCCTAAGATACTTCCAAATGTTCCAGCAGCAGTTAATATTATTAGGTAAATTAAGTACTCTAGTTTGAAAGTTTTTGTTAAAATGGTTATTATTATCAAAATAAGTGATATGAATGAAGAAAGTTTTATTCCTTCAAACCATCCATTTTTATTAGAGGCTTTACCGATTATAAAGCCGCCAAAGCAGAAGGATATAATTGGAACGATGATTTTTATAATATTCATAGTTTTATAGTTAAATATATTTAAATAATTTAAAATAGTTATTGTTAAAGTTAAAGTGATAAAGAAAATTAACATGTATAAAGAGCTTTTTAAAATATTTTTAATGCTTTTCATAATGCCTCCTTATTAAAAAAATATGTAATTTAATGAATTTTAGAACTTAATGTTATTGCTTAAATGAAAAGATTATGATATACTAATTTTGTATAGTAAGGGGTGATGATGATATGGGTAGTGAACATGATAAAAATCCATTTGATCAAAAGCCAAATAGAAACTTATCTGATTATATTTTAGATGATTTAGAAACCGAAGAAGAAGTTTTAGAAGATTTACCTTTTAATACGGAAGATAATGAGGTAATATCTACTGAAGATATTAGAATTTGTACGGATCCTGCTGGCGCATTTTTTATGAAGCCTGAAGGAAAGGGTACGATTCCTGGCTCTGATAATATGTCTTCGGGAATTTATGGTGGCGGTGGGATGCCATCTGGACGCTCTGGCATGGGTAATAGTAATTTATCTTCAAAAATTTCTGGAACTGGAGATTTTTCATCGAGAGTTTCTGATATTGAAGGAGTTGGGGCACTAAATACTTTACCTAAAGAGAACGTTGAAATTTTGACTTTAACTGATGAAAAAGTTGAGGGCAAAAATCCTGATAAACATGGGCCTTTTACTGATAATAAACGAGTAAAAACTTCAAAGACAACTACAAATAAGTATGTTATTTTATTAGTAACTTTAGGTGCATTACTTATGATGTGGTATACTACTTTTGCTCAACCACTTGCTTTTAATGGCACACAAATGGGCCAATCTGGTAATGGCTCTTGGGATATTAGATTTACTGATATGTATCAGCAACGTAAAATTGGTGATGCCAAAGAACTTTCAACACCTAGTTATAGTGCGACAAAAGCTAGTTTTTATATTTCTCTTACTAATCCTGGTGATGAGATTACTTATAATTTAACTATTAAAAATGCTGGAACATTAAATGCTAAAGTTTCTAGTATAAATATAATGCCTGAAAACAGGGATAGTGATGCTATACTTTATTATGTTACTAATATTTCTGTTGGTGATTGGCTTGATGCTGGACAGTCAACAACAATGACTGTAACAGCAAAGTTTAATGATAATGCTGTTACCGTTTCAAGACAAGTTAAAAATGTTTCAGTTATTATTAATTATGTACAGAGATGATTTAACAAATAAGTGATTTACTTATTTGTTTTTTAGTGATTTTTTTACTTCGAAGATTTGATGCAAAGTCACATATATAATATTCAAACTTACTGCGCAAATTAATCCCCACATGTCTATGTGTAATAGGGATAAAACTAGAAGGGAGATTGTTCTAATAATTGTTCCACCTATGGTTCCGTTCATGGCTTCTTTAGCTTTTCCCTCAGCTTGTAAAGTGGCGGTTAAGGGAGCTTGAATGTAGTGCAGTAAAGCGATAGGGGCAAGAATTTTTAAATAGCGAATACCTGAGGTTTCATTATAAATTAATTTCATTGGAATTTCAGGGATTATTTCAAAAATTATAGTGGCAGGAATTCCGATTAATAAGGAAAAGAAGATGGCTTGTTTTATTTTGCTTTTAACATAATTGTAATCTTGTTTACTATAAGCTTTACTGATGTTTGGTATTAGGGCTTCGGATATAGCTAGTGTAAAAAAAGATGGCAGGAGAATTAAAGGCATAATATACCCACTAATAATTCCGTATTCATTTACAATATATTTATTTGTGTATCCACATTTTGTTAAGGCGTATGTAAGAATTATTGGTTCTAAGAAAAAGCCAATAGAACCTATGATACGGCTAGCGGTTGTTGGAATGCCGATAGAAAAGACATCTTTAATATTTACTTTATCGGGTTTTAAGTCTTTTTTTGAAATTTTAAAATTTTTAGGGATGAAGAAAAATAGGACAAATATTGATGTAAGTTCGCTTATTATATTAACTTCAACGACAAAAGCAACGGCATATTCTAATCCTTTTTGTAAAAAAAATGGTATACCTATAATAAGGGCGATTAGTCTTATGAAGTCTTCGGTAACATTTGATAGGACGTGTGGTAACATTTTTTGTTTTCCAAAAAAATATCCTCTTAAAATACTTGATATACTTATAAATGGTAGGACAAAACCGATGCTTATTAAGGCATAGTAGCTTCTTTCTTCATTTAATAAAACATTACTGATATATCTTGATGATAAAAGTAAAATGATGATGATTATAACATTTAGGGCTAAAGAGATAGGAATAACTGAGAAAACTAAGTTTTTATTGTTTTTATTTTCTTCAGCTACTAATTTACTTATAGCAACAGGAAAGCCTAACTGGGCTAGGGCCATAAGTAGGGTAAAGGTTGGGGAGATTAACATATAAATGCCCATGCCTTCTGTACCTAAGAGTCTTGCTAAAACTATTTTTATAAACATACTTATTATTTTAGTAAGCAAGCCACCGATAGTTAGTAATAGAACTGATTTTACGAATGTGTTATTTTTCATATTAGATTTTATGTTTTAAATTTTCATATTTGACAAGCATTTAAAATATAGGATATTTTTACTATAAAACTTGGTGTTTTACTTTAAAAAGTGTTAAAATTAATATATAATGTTTATATAAAAGATGGAGGGAAAATATGGAACCAGAATTTTCGTCAGTAGAGGAGTTATATAATAGATTGAAACCAGCTTTAAGAACTAAGCTTACAGAACTTAGTGAATATGGTTATGGATATTTAAAAATAGAAGATATTTGGAATTATTTAAAAGAGGAAAAATGGACAAATGGGCATGATTTATCTTTAAATGATATGGTTAGTGATATTTTAAATGCAGATAATGAACTTGTCGATTCTTATTTTAAAGAAAAAATTAATGAAAAGAATAGAAAGATTTATTTTGATGAGTTTTAGGATATAAATTAAAAGTGTTCATAAAGAGGGTGGTGTAAATGCGTAAACATCAAAAGGATTTAACTTTTAATGCTTTGGATGAAAAGATTCGAACTTATATGACCGATGAAGAAGAACTTGCTGTTATTAAAAAAGCTTATGAATATGCGAGTGAAAAACATTTCGGGCAAAAACGTTTAACGGGTGAAGATTATGTAATTCACCCTTTAAATGTAGCTTATATTTTAACAAGAATTAAAGCTGATTTTGAAACTTTATCGGCGGCATTACTTCATGATGTGGCGGAAGATTGTAATGTTAGTATTGCGGAAATTGAGGAAGAATTTGGGCCGAATATTGCCTTTTTAGTAGATGGAGTTACTAAAATTAGCAAGCTTAATTTTTCTCATGACAGTGAATCTACTATAAATAATCAAAGGAAGATATTGGTTGGTTTATCAGAGGATGTCAGGGTTATAATTATTAAACTTGCTGATAGACTTAATAATATGCAGACACTTTATGTACATAGTGAAGCTAAGCAAAAAAAGATTGCAAGAGAAACTTTGGATATTTTGACGCCAATTGCTGGCAGGCTTGGTATAAATAGTATTAAACAAGATTTAGAAGAGTTATGTTTGCGTTATTTAAAACCCGATGAATACTATGACATAGTTGAGAAGTTAAATGCCAGTAAGACAGAGCGTGATAATAGTGTTGCTAAGATGATTGAAAGTGTATCAGAACTTTTAAATACTCATGGTATTGAACATAAAATTAAAGGGCGTTCAAAAAGTATATATAGTATTTATAAAAAACTTGAAAAAGGGAAAAGGTTCAGCGATATATATGATTTGCTTGCTTTAAGAATATATGTAGAAACTGAGCAGGAGTGTTATCAAGCTTTAGGTATTATTCATTCTAAATATAGGCCTAAACCTAAAAGATTTAAAGATTATATTGCTATGCCTAAAACTAATATGTATCAGTCACTTCATACGACTGTATTTGGGGTTGATGGTCTTTTATTTGAAATTCAAATAAGGACTTATGAGATGGATAGGGTAGCTGAATATGGTATTGCCTCACACTGGTCTTATAAGGAAAAGGGTTCAGTTAAGGCAGTGATGCAAAATGAAATGGAACAAAAATTACAGTTTTTTAGATCAATTATGGATTTGAAGAGTACTGAAGAAAATCCTGAAGAGTTTGTAAATACGGTTAAGGAAGAGATTTTTCAAAATACTATTTATGTATTTACTCCTCTTGGTGATGTTATCGAACTTCCTAATGGTTCGACACCAGTAGATTTTGCTTATAAAGTCCATACTAATGTTGGTGATAAGACAACTGGCGCTTTAGTAAATTCACATATTGTCCCACTTGATTATAAGCTTAAAAATGAGGATATTGTCAAAATTATTACTAATAATAATTCTGATGGTCCTTCTAGAGAATGGCTTAACTTTGTTCAGACGACGCAAGCTAAAAATAAAATAAAGGCGTTTTTTAATAGGGCTAATAGGGAAGAATATCTTAAAAAGGGTGAAGAAATTTTAGTTAAAGAACTTAAAAAGAGAAAAATTAGTTCAAGTGATTTTTTTGAGGATGAAAATATAAACCGAATAATTACTGATTTAAAAGTCGGTTCTTTAAAGGAAATTTATAGTAACTTAGGTAGTGGTAAATTCTCGGTTGATACTGTTATTTCTTCTTTTGAAGAAAAGGGCGAAGATAAAGATGCTATTATATTAGAAAAGGCTACTAAGGGAAGTAACAAGAATACTGATAGTAAGGCACTTATTTCTATTGATGGCGTTAATGACATAAAAGTAAATTTGGCTTCGTGCTGTAAGCCAATACCTGGTGATAGAATAGTCGGTTATATAACTAAAGGGTATGGTGTTACTGTGCATAGAATGGTTTGTCCAAATGTAGCTGATCTTGATGAAAGGCTTATTGAAGTTAAATGGAATGAAACTTTTGATAAACTTCCTACTAGTATTTTTGTTAAAGTAAACAATTCTAAAAATTTACTTATAGATGTTGTTTCTAAGGCTACTAATCAAGACATTCCTGTTAAAAG
>AUXO012083264.1_pt1 | contig 14501 bp, 14 predicted proteins | sample 768731 | NCBI WGS metagenome assembly AUXO01 (sample SAMN02715735, study PRJNA202380) | gut metagenome | biome: sheep rumen | host: Ovis aries | place: New Zealand: Palmerston North | reverse complement strand
ATAATAATAAGGTAGAATTAGCGTTTTTATTAATATGAGAGCAATTATTAAGAATATCATAATCGGCACATCCTTGGCAGTAATCTTGTCGGGGTGCATGACACCAAAGACCGTAGCCTACTTTCCTGAACTGACAAACGGCGAAATACTTACTTTGGCTCAGGACAAAGGTATCGTATTAAAGCCAACAGATAAGCTATCGATAATCGTAAACACGAAATCGGCCGAACTGAATAACGTTCTGAATCTGCCTGTAACCTCACAGATTGTTGGTTACTCAGAGATTCAGTCAATCAGTCAGAGTCGTGGAACATCAGGATACACAATAGATTCAGATGGATATATTGATTTTCCACTTATCGGAAAGGCAAAGGCTGCCGGACTCACACGTTCTGAGCTTGCTGAACATCTTAAGAGTACTTTAGAAGAAAAGAATGTGGCGAAAGATGCTGTTATAACCGTAGAATATCTTAACTTAGGATTCTCGGTTATAGGCGAAGTTAAAGAACCAGGCTTCTACCCTATTGAGAACGACAAGACCACACTGCTACAAGCGCTGAGCAAAGCGGGCGACATGACAATCTATGGAGACAGAAGCAAGATAAAAGTGTTAAGAATGAACGATAAAGGCCAGCAAGAGACATATGTGTTGAGTGTGCTCGATGCCGAAGCCCTGACAAAGTCGCCTGCATACATTTTGCAACAGAACGACGTAATATATGTTCAGCCAAACAACTACCGTAAACGTCAGTCGGCAAATGCTAACGATACTACAACTGGTACATTCTGGATATCTGCTGTATCGGTACTAACAACAATTCTTGTTCTTATTTTCAAGTAAAAAAGCATAAAAATGACTATAGATAGTTTTATTAAGGCATGTCTTGCCAAATGGAAATGGTTTGTTACATCAGTTGTAACATTATTGTTGTTGGCAATAGCCTATATAGTTGTAACTCCACCAAAGTACACCAAAGAAGCACAAGTACTTATTAAGGAAGATAATGGCATTGGAGGCATTATGAGCCAATTAGGAGGCTTGGCAGAACTTGGTGGCATTATGGGCTTTGGGTCATCAAATGTATTTAATGAGCTATATGCGATGCAGTCGCCATGGCTATTGCTGAATGTAGTAAACCAGCTGCATCTTGACATGAGCTATACCATAAAAGGTATCCGCAACAAAGAGCTTTATGCCGAAACTCTGCCAATAACAGTTAATTTTAAGAATCTTACAGAAGAAGACGATGTAAGAATGAAACTTGACCTAAAGAAGAATGGCGATTTCAAGATATACAAAATTAAGAGAAACGACGATAAATACAGCGACGAGTTAACAGGTCACGTAGGTCAGACCCTGAAAAGCCCGATTGGCGATATAGAAATTAAGGCAACCCCATACTTAAACAAGCTCGAAGACGACGAAGTAACCATCACCGTTAAGCGCACAGAGCCAATGGCGATGGTAGATTTCATAAAGAAAAAGAGGCTGAACTTGGCTGTAGGAAGTCGCGACGCTTCGATTATCGACATAAAATATAAAGACGTGTCGAAACAAAGAGCAAAAGATGTTATTAATGCCTTAATTGCTGAATACCGCAAAGAAAGCAGCGAAGACAGAGATGCACAGATGGCTGTATCAGAAAGATATGTTATTGAGCGACTTGCATCGTTAGAAACAGAACTTAAAACACTGGATCAGCGCGTGGCCGACTACAAGAGTAAGACTATGATGCCAGATCTTCAAGTCATGGCCAAAGTATATGCCGAAAGCGCTAAAGACATATCTACAGCCCACATGGAATTGAATAATCAACTCTATGTGGTCCAAGCTATAAGAGACTATCTGCGCGACGAATCGAATAAAGACGAGCTACTACCAGCATTACTTGTTTCAGATAACAAGGGGCTTGCTGATCAAGTAGGTGAATACAACGCTCTGCAACTGCAACGCAACAAGATTATCGCCAGCTCAAACAAAGAGAGCCCATTGGTAAAGGACATCGACAAGCAACTTTCAGCCATGCATGATGCAGTTCTGGCCTCAGCAGATAATGCAATAAAACAGCTTAAAATTCAACTTAAAAGTGTAACAGCCAAGGAGAACGAGGGCAAGCAACTGCTTGCTTCAGCACCTGTTAAAGCTATCGGTGGTCTAACAGACGAGCGCGATTGGAAGGTACTGAACGAGATTTATGTTTTTCTGCTCCAGAAACGCGAAGAAGCACAGATGTCAAAAGCTCTGAAAACAGATATCAGAGTACTCACTCCCCCACTTGGTGTAAAGGAGAAAAGTGAACCCAAGGCTATTAGCATTTTGTTCTGTTCAATCCTTTTAGGACTTTTCATACCAGTATTTTACATTGTTTTTCGTGCATATCTAAGTAAGAAATAAGTGGATATAATTAGTCAATTATCCATAGTTATCATACTTCTGATTGAAGTATCAACATTAACATATATAGAGTATAAGGCATGGAATACTATATATACTCCTCTTTGTATTCTTATGCTTCCCTATGTGTTTGTACTTCTTATTACGATTGCTATTGCAGGAAATTGGGGATTTGTTTCTTTTAACTACGAAAGCATTTATATATGGATATATGGTTTGCCACTCTTTGCTTTACCAAGTTATGCATTTGCAGCCTACATACGATATAAAGAACAAAATGTTATAGTTCCAATAAAAGAAGAAAAGAAAGCTCTTCCAAATTTATTATTAGGAATCTCTATTATTGTTATAATCCTACTTCTTTTTAAATTATATCAAACATTTAAGACGGGACAATACCTTTTTGGCACAGACGATTTTGCAGATGATTTTAGCGGGCACGGTTTTTGGGCTCATTTAAGGACTCTATTAACGCCAATACTTATTTTATCTATTTATAACGTAAAAAAAAGACAATATTGGTTATGGGCTCTTATTATGCTCATATTACTAATTCAAATAGTCAATATGGTAAAGGGCACAATACTCATACCAATCATTGCTGCCATTCTATTTCGATTATATACTCAAAAGACACGATTCAATTTTAGACTTGTTCTATTTTCTCTCATAGGAGGTCTTCTTGTTTTCTTCCTATTGTATATGATTCTTCCTTTATTAGGAAATGGAGGTGAAGCGAATATGGATCTGGTAGCATTTGTTGCTAAACACTTTGTACATTATTTCACGAGCGGAACATTTGGCTGGAGTTTTGATATAGACCAAGGAATACCCGATCAGAACGATTTCTCGTATATCGTTGCTCCTTTTGTAAATATGTACCATACAATTACAGGTCAGGAAATTATATTACCAGTCAATCCATTCTACTGGAACATAGGTAATACCATGACGACCTACACCAATGTGCGAACATTCTTTGGAACGCTATATATCTATACAGATTTTACTCAGTTTATTACTTACACCATCGTGCTGAGTACATTTATATATTCGTGGAAAGTGTTTGCGCTCCTTTCACGTAACATATACATCTATATCATACTATTTTATTATTGTGCATTGCTGGCTATGGGATGGTTTGAGTTCTATTTCTTCCATCTGGATGCTATAGAGATTCCATTGTTCACATTGCTTTTTATGGGATTAACCAAACTGAAAGCATCAGACAAGACAAATAGTAATCAAGAGGGAAAGGAGGTAGCACTTGTCAACTAACATAAAACATAATCTTGCTTATAGTGCTATTCTAACTCTTAGCACATATCTTGTACCTCTGATTGTATTTCCATACATCAGCAGAGTTCTTGGCGTTGGAGGAATAGGACAAATTGATACTGTAGATAACATTATAGATTATTGCATTTTATTCTCTATGATGGGATTAACTACACTTGGTGTTCGTGAAATTGCTAAGAATAAAGATAATCCCCAATCTCTAAGTCAGACTTTTACAGATCTTTTTGTACTCAATCTATACTCAACTATCATCATTGCCATCCTTTTCTGCATTATTGTTTTGACTACCCCAAAACTCTATTCATATGGACTTTTAATCCCTATTGGCGTTTCAAAATTAATAGCCAATCTATTTTGGATAGAGTGGTTTTATTCTGGATTAGAAAATTTCAGATATATCACACTACGATCATTAATTCTGCGAGCAGCTTTTATTATTTGTGTCTTTCTCTTTGTAAAGAGCTATGAGGACACCAATATATACTACATGCTTTTTGCAGGAATAACAATAGGTAATGCCATATGCAACTGGTATCACAAACGATCGTTTATCCACTGGGATATTCGCAAAGCAAACATCAAACGCTACTTAGCACCGTTTTTTCTATTAGGAGCATTTGCTATGCTCTCTGCTGTATATACAAAACTATCGCTTCCTTTACTTAGTTTTTTGTCGAACGATCAAGAAGCAGGTAATTACGCAACAGCTACCAGAGTATATCAGGTTATCATTGCTCTGATTAGCACACTAACGATAGTTATGATTCCACGTATGAGTGCTTTAGTAAAAGAAGGACAATTTGACAAAGTACGAGAGTATTCCAACATGTCATTTCAGCTACTCTTTCTTTTTTCTTTTCCCATCATGTATTTCATGATCATATATACACCAGATATAATCAGGATATTTGCAGGAACAGGATTTGACGGGGCTATTATGCCAATGCGTATTATTATGCCTCAGTTAATTATTATTGGTGCAGAAAAGATTATAGTATTGCAGTTGCTTATTCCGCTTCGCAAAGACCGAACAATTGTAACGGCTGGCATTATTGCTGTTTTCATCTGGTGTATCCTTTCAGCGGTTTTAGTACCTATTTTACATAGTATCGGTACAAGTATTGTATGGATTGCTGCAGAATTAACAGTATTGATCATTGCAAATCGCGAAACTAATCGTACATTAAATATTTGTTTCCCACTGAAACAATTCTTTCTTTCTTGCATACTATCTATTCCGTACATAGCAATAGGAATGACGATAGTTTATTTCATACAACAACCAGTATTAAGACTATTTATTTCAATAGTCATATTTATATGTTATGCCACCTTGTTGGAGATTAAGGTATACAAAACTGGAATCCTACAACCATTTATCAAGAGAATTATATGAGTTACGCTATAGGAATTGTAACATATCAGCCAAACAAGCAACGACTGCAAGAAAACATCAAGTCGGCACTTAGCAACAATATGGTTGGCAATCTAATCATTGTCGACAATAATTCCTCTAATCTTTCAGATATTAAGGAAATAATATCTCAATACGAAAGAATAATACTTATAAAGAATGATGAGAACATGGGAGTGGCACATGCGCTAAATCAGATTTTGAAATGTGCAGACGAAAAAGGCTTTGATTGGGTACTAACACTTGATCAAGACTCAGTAATGGCCCCCAACACTCTTAACGAATATAATAACTACACAAAGGATAAAGAAATAGGTATAATATGTCCTTGTATAGAAGACAGGAATATGGGGCGAGAATATACCCGACCAATGAATATAGAATATATTAACTTATGTATTACTGCTGGAAATCTGGTTAGGATTGAGGCATGGAAAAGAATTGGCGGGTATAGCGAAGAACTATTTATTGATGGAGTAGATTTTGATTTCTGTTTAAAAATGCATAAAGCAGGGTATAAGATTCTGCGTATCAATACCATATGTCTTTTACAAGAGGTAGGACACGGGCATAAGATCCCATTACTATTTCATCACCAAATATCAGTTCTTCACCATTCTCCGATTCGACTATACTACATTGCACGTAACTATCTATACATAGGTAAGAAGCACAAGCAGAAATGGCATTGGTCGATAGAAGTTTTAAAACGCATGTTTATCGTATTGTGTTTTGAACAAAACAGATGGGAAAAATTGAATTATATGATTAAAGGTGTTAAACATAGTCAGAATGGAATATACGGCAAATATCCTTACGACATTAACAACTAAAATACGACAGATATGAAATTACTTTTTGTTCCAGTAAACTACAAATCATATAATGCCCTTGATGAATATATCAAGGCAATTATTGTGGCTATGGACGAAATAAAAGACGAAACTCTTAAAGTAGATATTCACATCGCAGACAATAGTCCAACACCTCAAGTCATAAAAGGTAATTATGATATAGAGGGACTCTGTATTAAGGTATTTCATTATAATAATCCTGGTTACTTAAATGCTGCACTTAGAACCATTTACTCTACTAATAATAGCATTTATGACTATATCATCATATCTAACGTTGATGTTATTGTTGACAAATCGATTTTTATAGAGTTAAAAAAACTCACACTTGGTAAGCAAACAGTATGGATTGCCCCATCTATATATTCTGCAAGTGAGAAACGTGATGTAAATCCCAAGAATAGCGAACGTTATAGTAAACAGCGACTACAGATTCTGCGACATCTTTTCCGTTTCCCCCTCCTCTATCGTCTATACACCAAAACATTCTATAAACAGAAAATATCTGATATCACGCCACAGAAGCCTCAACAAGATATCTATGCGGCACATGGTTCTTTTATGATTTTTACGAGCGAATTATTTAAGAAATGTCCTTCATTAAATTATCCTGTTTTCCTATTCTGTGAAGAGCTCTTTCTTGCTGAAACCGTAAGACAAATAGGATGCAAAGCAACATATTGTCCATCAATCAAGATAAGCGACAAGGAACATGCTTCAACAAGTAAAATGAATCTATCAGAATATTGCAAGTATAATTACGAAGCACTAACGTACATCATTAACACATTCTATGAACAAAATTGAAAAAATAATATACGACGCATTAAAGAAACATCCGCAAATAAAACTATTTGTTCGTGATGCTTACCAGAATGTTATGGATCTGATTCCAGATAAGCCCAACTATACTATTAATGACGTAAAGGTATTTGAAGGCTTCTTCTGGGGCTTCCACGATGTATCGCCAATATCAAGCGACGAACAACATATGCTTGGATGCAAACTAAACATCCCCCTTAGAATGCCACAACCAAACGAACCACTATCAATAGGATATTGGGATATTGATTTTAAAGATTTTCATATCGTTGATGAGTCCTATGCATGGGGATATCACAAAGGCTGTAGATTGCAATGGATGGGCGATTCAAGCAAACAATTCATCTTTAATACATTCCATAACAATAGGCTTTGTGCTGAAATATGCAATATCGACAATAACGACAAGGGGCATTTAGATTATCCCATAGACACAGTTAGTTGGGATGGGAATTATGCCACATCGTTCAGTTATAAAAGGCTGAATGTTCTTATGCCAGGATATGGATACGACTATGAAGACGAAAGCTATCTTGACGAAAACACATCAAAAAACACTGGTCTCTTTCTGATAGATATTAGAAAGAACACTCGAAAGATGCTGTTTTCACTCGATTACTTAGCGAATTTGGAACCTACTCCTAACATGAAAGGAGCACGTCATTTCGTAACACATACAGAATTCTCGAAAGATAATCAATACATTGCTTTCCTTCACAGATGGATTCATGATGATCCGGAGAAACGATTCTCAAGACTCATTACGTGTAAGCTTGACGGAAGCGAACTATCAATCTCTCCCACTACAGATATGGTATCACACTATGTATGGGATAAGAGATGGGGAATTCTGGCATATTGCAGAATTGGAAATATTGATGGACACTATTTGTTTAGTGATGCTTCAATGAAGCAATGGCGCCACATTGCTCCAGTTCTTAATTCAGACGGGCATCAATCGTTTATCCCAAATTCAGACTACTTTATTACAGATACATATCCTGACGGGCGAAGATATGCAAAAATGTATAGCGTTAGTTTGGTGAACGACTCTGTAGAGATGATAGCCGATTTAAAATCATATAAAGAATTTCAATCACCAAATTGCTATAAGAACTGGGCGTGCGACCTCCATCCACGTGTTAGTCCAAAGGGATCATATGTTACTTTTGATTCTGTACACACCCACCAAAGAGCTCTTTGCATTATGAAACTACCTTTTTCAAATTGTCGGTAACGAAAGTAATTATATTGATACAAGATTGCAGAAGACAAACTTTCTTTTGATAATTATACGATTTTCAAAAAAAAAGTGTACCTTTGCACCCACAAAATAAAAGAAGATAATGCCTATCAAATTAATGTATATAGCGAATGAACCTCGTATCGCTCAAATTGCAGAAAATAACGGTGTAGACCGTATATTTGTTGATTTAGAAGTGCGGGGCAAAGCTGAACGACAAGGACATATTAATTCCGTAAAGTCTCAACATAACATAAACGACATATCGAGAATTAAGGACACGCTGACAAAATCGGATTTGTTAGTGCGTTCTAATGCAATGAATTCAGAATCAAAAGAGGAGATAGAAGAGATTATTAGACGCGGAGCTGATATAGTAATGCTACCAATGTGGACATCTGTTGATGACGCAAAAAGATTTCGCGACTATATTAACGGAAGAGCCAAGGTAATGCTACTGCTGGAAACAATTCCTGCTGAGAAAGTGCTGGATGAAGTGCTGGAGCTTGATGGTATCGACGAGATTCTGATTGGTCTCAACGATTTGCATCTTCAGTATAAGATGGAATTCCTGTTTGAACTGCTGGCCAACGGAAAGGTTGACGAACTGATGAATAAGATGGTTGCCAAGGGCAAACCGTGTGGATTCGGAGGTATTGCAAGTCTTGACAAAGGCATGATCTCTGGTAGGAATATACTGGCAGAACACTATCGTCTGAAATCAAGTATGGCAATACTCTCACGTAGTTTCTGCGATACATCGATAATAACTGATGAGGACGAAATCCAGAAGATTTTCCATCAGGGCATTAAGGAAATAAGAGACTTTGAAGAGCTTCTAAGTCATCAATCTGAGGCATATTTCGATACTAACCATCAAGAGGTAATTAGAAAAACCAACGAGATTATTAACAGATAAGTAATGGAGTTAAACTATGCCCTACTGAGAGAAATTGAACAGGAGCAAGGAGGTGCTTTCTATCTTCTTGATACTGAACTATTTACTCAGAACTACAGGGAATTGTTAGAAGCATTCCGTCATTACTATCCCAACACCCATATAGCCTACTCGTACAAAACCAACTATACCCCAAGGCTCTGCAAAATTGTAGACGAGCTTGGCGGATATGCTGAGGTTGTATCAGCTATGGAATATGAAATCACCAAACGGCTGAATATTCCAACAAGCAAAGTACACTTTAATGGTCCTTTCAAAGATACCGATGCAGTAGAAGAAATAATACTTGGTGGGGGGTGTGTTAATCTGGATGATTATGTTGAAGTGCCCAACATAATAAAATTGGCAGAAGAACATCCTGATAAAACCATTCGCATTGGTATTCGATGTAACTTTAAGATTAACGACGGGGTAACATCACGTTTTGGTTTCGATGTAACAAAACCATCGTTTAATGAACTCATTAAGAAACTTACAGCCCAAAAGAATATACAAATTATTGGCATACAATGCCACTATGCATGCAGAGCTTTAGAGACCTGGGAACCAAGAGCAGAAGGCATATGTGAGCAATATGACCACATGCCATGTAACTCGCTGGAGCACATAGACTTAGGAGGAGGCCTTTATGGAAAGATGAAAGACTCTCTTAAAGTTCAGTTCAGCACTCCTATCCCTAATTATTGCGAATATGCAAAAGAGGTTGCAGCTTTTATTTCTAAGCATTTTGCAAATGTGCCAGACAAGCCAGATCTATTCATTGAACCAGGTAGCGCGTTGGTAGGCGATGCTATGAAATTTGTTGCCCCTGTTGTGAGCATCAAGGATATAAGAGGTAAGGCTATTGCAACACTTCAAGGAAGCATTTACAATATTAACCCAACCCTTAATAAGAAGAATCCTCCGATTACAGTTTACACCGATTCTTGCGAGAAACGCGAAGAATTCTCTAATCTTGATTTTGCCGGATACACTTGTATTGAAGGTGATTACCTATATAAGGGGTACAATGGCAAATTGGGAATTAATGATTTGGTAGTATTCGACAACGTTGGCTCTTACTCTATCGTTCTGAAACCACCATTTATTCTGCCAAACTTCCCTGTTATAGAACTTAAGAATGTTAGCAGACAAACAGTAAAACGAAAGGAAACGTTCGACGATTTGTTTCAGACCTACGAATTTAACTTTTAAACAAATATGTGGATAGCATTCAACAATATACTAAAGCGCTTAGGCGATATACTTATATCGCTAACATCTTTGTTAGTGCTATCTCCAGTTATGGTTATATGTTCCATCTGGGTAAAGTTGGATTCCAAAGGTCCCATCATTTTCTGCCAGAATCGACTTACCAAAAGAGGTTGTGTATTCAAGATGTTCAAATTTCGCTCTATGATTCAAGATGCTGAAAAGAAAGGCACAGGATTGTTTAATTACGAAGACGACCCAAGAGTAACAAGATGTGGAAGATTCCTAAGAGACCACAGCCTTGACGAGCTACCACAGTTGTGGAACATACTTAAAGGCGATATGTCGATTGTAGGGCCACGTCCTTGTGTTGACTACGAATTAGGAGATTACGATACACTTAACTCACGATTCAAGAAACGATTTGAAGTAACTGCAGGACTTACAGGATATGCCCAGATTCAAGGTCGAAACGAGTTGGAATGGAATGTAAAAGTAGATTATGACAACAAGTATATTGACCTATATAAGAAATGGGGAGTAATGTTCGACGTTTACATAATCCTGAAAACCTTTACAGGTATATTTCGTCATAACGACATTTATGAGAAAAAAATAGAAGATAACATAAGCAACCAACTGTCAGCAGAAATGGCTCAGGCAAGAGTCATTGAAATGGCACACCAACAAGAAGAATAGATATGGATAATAATGAGCGATTGATATGGTTGGGAGATAAACTATTACCTGTAAACGAAGCAAAAATAAACGTTTTGTCTCCAACATCACAGTTTGGCCTCAACGTTTTCGAGGGCATACGTTGTTATTGGTCTGATAACGACAAACAACTATATGCATTCAGACTTGATTCACACATAAAGAGACTACAACAGTCAATAAAACTGATGCGTATCAATAGTAAGTACTCGGCTGAGGACTTGAAAAATGCAGTAATTGATACTATCAAGGCTAACAAATATGAAGAAGACATTGCTGTACGTCAGACCATATTTGTTGATGGCGTTGGAGAAACATGGAATTCAACAGAACCAGTTAACATGTTTGTTGCTCCTATCGCCAAGAGTTTTACTCCTATCGAACAGAAGAAGGGCCTTAGATGTCAGATTAGTTCCTGGGAGCGCATAAGCGACAAAAATTTATCTCCACGAGCAAAAGTGGGAGCAAACTATATCAACAGCAGAATGGCCTATATTGAAGCCACTCAGAACGGATACGATACAGCGCTGTTGCTTAACTATCAGGGTAAAGTATCAGAGGGGCCTGGTTCTTGTTTCTTCATGGTACGAGATAAACAGTTAGTCACTCCACCTGTAACAGCATCTATCCTCGAGAGTATAACTCGCGATACTATCATCAGGATTACTAAAGAACAGCTAGGCTTAGAGGTTATAGAACGCGATATTGACCGCACAGAACTATATATCTGCGATGAGGCATTCCTTTGTGGTTCAGCCATGGAGATAACCCACATCACAAATATTGATGGCTATATGGTTGGTGATGGTAAACTTGGAGAGATAACTCACAAACTGTCAGGGCTCTATTACCAGATTATTACAGGCCAGAACAGCCAATATAAGTATTGGCTTACACCTATTTATTAAAATATGAAAGAGAAGAGTTTTCAACAAGGCCTTGTATCCATTATCACTCCTGTATATCAAGCAGAGCGATTTATAGAGCAAACAATACTTTCCGTTCTGGCACAAAGCTACCAGAACTGGGAAATGATACTTGTTGACGATTGTTCTCACGACAAATCTGCGAATATTATCCGAAAGTACATTGAGAAAGACAAACGTATAAAATATCATTATTTTGAAAACAACGGTGGTGCAGCAGTAGCTCGCAATAAGGCAATAGAACTTGCACAAGGCGAGTTCCTGGCTTTTCTTGATAGTGATGACTTGTGGAATTCATCAAAACTGGAGAAACAGCTGGCATTTATGAAGGAACATGACTGCAAATTCTCCTTTACTCGCATTAGAATAATTGATTCAACCAACAGCACTATTAAGGAGGAAGTTCCTATCCCACCAAAGGTAGATTATAATTATCTTCTTAAACGAACAGTAATAGCAACATCCACCGTTATAATAAACAGAAGTACTTTGCCCTATTTCTCGATGCCATTAAGACGTGGTGGACAAGATTATGCCACATGGTTACAATTGCTAAAAATGGTTGACTATGCATATGGTCTTGATGAGAGTCTTACTTCTTATCGGGTAAGTAGCAACTCTCTTTCTTCAAACAAGTTAAGTAGCATACGCCAAGTATATGAGATACAGACAGAAGATGAACATATATCTAAAATAAAAGCGATATGTAACACATTCTTCTTTTGTATCTATGCATTCAAGAAACATTTCCTATAATAGAATAAATGATAAAAAGGCTCATAGATATTTGTTTATCAATAATATGCATAATCATATTCTCACCACTCTTCATTATATGCTATATCGCTATAAAACTTGAAGATGGAGGCTCTACCATATTTCAACAGGAACGTATAGGCAAACATGGAAAGCCTTTCAATATCTACAAATTCAGAAGCATGAAAGTTGATGGAGATCGTGATGAATATGCTCTATTCAAACATGAACGCAACGAGAACTTTACTCGTACAGGCAGATTTCTTAGAGATCACCATTTAGATGAACTTCCACAATTATGGAACGTACTTAAAGGCGATATGGCTTTCATAGGCCCACGCCCCGAAAGAAAATATTATATCGACCTTATTATGAAAGAAGATTCACGTTACGAACGCCTTTACGCCTTGCGTCCAGGAATTACAAGTTATGCAACTCTGCATAACGGATATACAGACAGCATGGAGAAAATGCTAATTCGCCTTGAGATGGATTTGTACTATCTGGAGCATCAGTCATTATGTATGGATGCAAAGATTCTTATACAAACCTTTATCAGCATAGTATCAGGCAAAACATTCTAATGTTTAATGAAATGCAATCTCAAAACAGGTGATTCCAATACCATATCCGAGTTGCTCAGAGTTACGATAATAAAAGTTTCATCTAATGAATTAACACCATAAGGTCTTAATACTTCCACATCAGTTACAAGTGTATCACCTATTGTTCTGTCGAACATACAGGGATTATTCAGTTTTAGCTGATTGCCATTTTTCCCAAACCTATATATTATGGTATTGTCTTCCAGATTTGATAATTGAAGTAGATCATATTGAAAACTCCAAAATATCCTCTGATTACTGAGACTTGTTGCTTTACCATTTGATAATGAGTCAACCTGATTAAGAAACCAGAAGCCATCAAGCTTTCCATTATCCGATGATTCTATATCGCAGCTAATCAGAAACAGCAAACTCAAAACACTTGATATGAAGAATGTTTTTCTCATAACACACCTTTCTTTATAATTGTAAACTGAAGGCCTTGGTTGTCACCATAAATCTTTCCGAAGTCAAATCCTAAAGCACCCTTAACACACCATCCTTTATCAAACTGATATGCTGCTTCAACAAGAACATTTCCCTGATGCTGTTGGGGGATTATAGGATTACTATAACTACCATAACCTGTCTGATAAGTAGCTATCACACGATACGAAAGAGGAGCAAATGGTCTGCCGCTGATACCCAGATGCCATGCTACGAACCTGTTATTCTCAACACTTATATCGCCATCCATATTATACAAAGGAGAACGATACAATGGGTTTCCAATAACCATTCCCCAATGTTGCCATCCAGTATAAAGGTTATGGTTATAATAGTGATCTAACCCACAAATATTTGAGTTGATATACTGTGAATGGTCATGATATAACGGACCGCTTTGGTATTTTGTATAAAGATACTCAAGAACTATGGTCTGGAGCCAATTATTACGTTTCAAATTCAACTCGACTCCAAGCATCATGTCTTTAAAATCGTATAAGAAATAGCGAGAATCTTTCTTAGTTTTACACTCAGAGCCTTCACCATATCCATTATATCCAATCATAAATAACGCCGAGTGATCCTCAAAGAAATGATCTGCATAAACACCCAAGTTCCAATCATTTGCATCGTAATTAATGCGCATTACCCAGCTTCCAAGTTGATTTCCTTCTGCATTTTTATAATCGCTTGTTACCTCATCACTACCAACTCCTCCAGGAACAAATGCATGCCATAACGACTTTATACCAGATTCATTTACTATAACAACATCTTCGCCATTCATCTGCTTAAAAGTCTTTCCACCAAACTGGCAGGCCATTTCTAAGCCTAACTCGGCAGTAAAGTTGCCTGGACCAATCTTCAGATATCC
>AUXO010701229.1_pt1 | contig 14502 bp, 9 predicted proteins | sample 768731 | NCBI WGS metagenome assembly AUXO01 (sample SAMN02715735, study PRJNA202380) | gut metagenome | biome: sheep rumen | host: Ovis aries | place: New Zealand: Palmerston North | reverse complement strand
TCCCTGCCGATTGCTCTCCGTCTTTAAAAATATTTTGATTTTTTTCCAGCATAAAAGCGACCGCTTCGGCATCAAGAATTCCTTCGTTAATACTTCTGTTTAAAAAACGAAATATGTACCTGCATCCGTTGCATATTTTAACAAGATCTGGTACGTCGTAAATTTCAATTTGAGTCCCGTAGCGTTGAGGTTTATCCTTTCCGAAATTTGACATTATGTTGATGAAAATTTTTTCGTAAATTTTTTGTAAATTTTGTTTTCCTAATTTGCTATTAGCAACATTGCCTTTTATTTCGCTTACAAAAGAGGAAAACACACCTTTGCAACGTGATATATAAACAAGAGTGTCAGGATTTATTATAGCAGGGCGTTGCATCAATATTTGCTCTTTGCTTGCGAAGTCTGGTAGCATTTCGAAAATTGATTGTATGTTTTCTGCAACCTCCGATGACAATTTATCTCCATATCTTTCACGTATTTTACTAATTGCCTGCTGATAATTACTTGCTTTATCTGTATTTTCTGTGAATACTGGGTATGTTGATAACATTGTAAAAACAGGATGTGGTTTTTTTTCTAACAAGCTGTTCGCATTAGTATCAACAACTATAACACCTTTTTCTGTTTCAAAAGTTTCAAAAAATGGATCTTTTCCGATTATATTTAATCTTGGGTTGCCAAATTTAATTATGTTTTTTACGCATTGTATAAAAGCTTCCTTCGTTAGTGCTTTATTTGCTAATTTTCCACCCAATCTTTTCATGGTCTTGTTTCTGCTTATAGTGCTTGTTGTTGCGGTTATCTTTAGAAAGAAGTCTCTGCATTCTTGCTCATTTATTTTACTTCCACCATACCTTGTTAAGACGGTTTTTAAATATGATTTTATTTCTTCCGCACAATTAGGATCGTCTAAAATTTCTTGAATTTTTGTATAACAATTTCTTTCTTCTATGATTGATTTTTCAGGAATATCCTTATTTTTTTCTGGTTTTTTACTCAAATTGTATAGCAAATTCATTTCAAGCTGTTGTTCCTCATCCATTTCTAGCTCTTGTTCTAATTGATTTTCAATGTCATTATCTTCTTCCCCGTCTTCTAAATTTGCGGCAAATTTTTTCGTGGTTGCTTCATCGAGTTTTCTTATTTTAGCCGACTCTATTGCTTTATCAACATCTAGTTCTTTGAAATCTTCAATTTGTTTTTTAAAGACTTCTTTTGTTTCGAAAATATTCTGTTGTTTTTCAATGTTTCCGCTTATACTTGAAAAAGTATCTTGTTTTGTGAATATTCTTGAAATTCTATTTTCGATTTGTTGTGCTTTTTTTTGTTTTATTTCATTATAAACGAAAGAATTTTTTCTGAACTGAATTTTGCTTAAACTTTCGTTTTCAATTATTATTTTATCTATACCAAACCAATTGCCGATATTCTCTTTACATTGATTGAAAAAATCCTTCACTCTTTTCTTTTGACTTGTAGATAGTTGAGAACTACTCTTTATATGTAGCCTGAAGTTTGAAGGTAATTTTGCACCTTTATTTTTTCTTTTGAACTCGTAAAATTCCAGTAATAAGTTCGGTAAATTTTCAATGTCTTTTACATCAAATTCGAATTCGTAGAAATTATCATTTGATAACGAGGCTATTTCAAGTATTTGTCTTACACCATCGCAAGAAAGTGTGTAATTTGAAAAATTTAATCTATTTAGAGTATTCTCTTCTTTTGGATCGGAACCAAGATTTCTGCCAATCTTTTTAAAACTTCTTACCGATGATTGTGATTTAAGCAAAAACAATTTTTTATAAATGTCTTTGCTGTCATTAATTTGGTACCTATAAAATTCTGAATCTTTGATTGCTCTGCAAAAATCCATTATTGATTTGTCTGGCGAGATGATTTTATCCCTTATTTTTTTATTAAGCGATATTTCATCAAAAAACCTTTTTCTTATAGTTGGGTCGTTGAGATTTAATGCAATTATACATTCGTTCTTGTTTTCTCCTGTTTCAGGGTCATTATATGAGGAAGTTTTTTTTAAAACTTGCTTTCCGTTTGCTCCAATCGCCGGAACTATATTAACTACGTCATAATTATCAATTTCTTTCAAAATTTTTTCAAAGTCAGTCTCTTCAACTGAATTGGAAGCTTCTTCTGAAGATTGAGTAAACATCAGTAAATCTTTTGTTGTAATAATATTATTTTTTTTTGGTATAATCCCTTTTTTATCTTGAAGTAAGTCTTTATTTGACGAAAATATCGCATCTATGTCAGAAATATTGGTTTTACTTGCGATAAGTTCTAAAAGATCTTTGTTTACATTGATGGTTTTTAAGCTAAGGACTCTTTTTATTGCTAATATTGCATCTATTTTCATAGAGCTTGCTTCTTGGTTGTTTTTCATCTGGAATAGTATTTTTGATATTGCTATCTTTTTGATTTTGTTTAATTTTAGCTGCTTTATATTTGTACCGATATTTTCTCCTTCATCAAATTGTAGGAGCATAATTTTTCTTATTTCTTCAATTTCATCTGTAAAAAGAAAAGGTATATCGTACTTCGCTTTTGGGTGTTCTTTGAGTTTATCTCCATCGCCATAAAGATATGCCTGAAATATATCTTGTTCCGGTGCCTCAGGATATAGTCGTTGTATGCTCTTTATTTCTTTAACTATATTGTGATATTTTATTAGTTCCGCAGGAGTCAGTCCCTTTGGGTTTCTATTCGTCATTTGTGCCAATGTACTACCAGATAGTTCGTTGATAGTATCTTCTATAGTATCTTCGTATTCTTCCTTATATTTTTTGAGGTCTTCTTCTGTTATATTGATAGATTTCTTTATTATCTCTCTTTTTTTTTCATTGTCTATCTCGTAATATCCGAGTGTATCTTCTGATAAAAGATCGATATACTTGCTGTCCAATAGTTTTTTTAGTTGTTCACCATTACTTATGTTTCTTGTCACGAATTTATATTCAAAATCACGTATTTCTTGTTCACTAAAAACACTTGTTAAAAAATCAAAATCTCTATTAGTATCAAGTCCTTCCGTTTTTATTCCAAGCTTTAGAATTTGAGAGAGATTGATAAGATTTTCATTAGTTAATAGATCGCGATTTTCAACTATATTTGCAAAGTTTATTTGTAGTTCATCTATTTTTTTTAATCCGGTGCGTGCATTTGGTGTTTGTAGATAGTCTAAAAAATCTAAATATATATCATCGTGTTTGGCAACATTCATTACTTCTTCAAATGCCAACATAAATTCAATGCCTTGTCTTGAATGCGATAGAAGAGTATTAAATAGTTTAATACATTGTTCTTGTTTGTATTGTTCCAGAGATCCGTAAGAATCCACAAAATATCATAACAAATTTACTATTTTTTAAAAAATCGTCAAGATTATTTCTTATTTTTAGAATATTGCTTTTTTTACGAATTTGTGCTTTAAAATAGCACAATAGATAAAATAACAAACAAGTCTATAAGAAAAAGCTTGATAATAAAAATTTATTATTTTAGCCTCTAATGTTTTTATGACTGACATTTTTGATAGAACAAGAAAGGTTATAGTCGAGCAGCTTGGTGTTGAGGGGAGTAAGGTTGAATTATCTTCCTCTTTTGCAAGTGATTTGGGTGCAGATAGCTTGGATACCGTTGAGCTTGTTATGGCTCTCGAGGAAGAATTTGGAATTGAAATTCCAGATGAAAAAGCCGAGGCTATTAAAACGGTTGGAGACGCTGTTTCTTACATAGAAGAAAATACAAAATAATTTAAATTTTCTTTTTTACTTTATGAATAGGGTCGTTGTCACTGGTTTTGGGGTTTGTCTACCTTGCGGTGATGATGTCTCCGTTTCTTGGAGTGACGTTTTAGCAGGGAAGTCTTGGGTTCGCGAGAACAATTTGTTTGACACTTCTAAGTTGAAGTGTCGTGTTTGTGCTCCGGTTGTTGTCGGAGAAGAGTTAGCAGAGAAATATTCGAATGTAGTTTCGTATAAAGAGAAGCGAAGAATGGACGAGGTGGAGTATCTTGCTGTTATCTCCTCTTATAACGCTCTTGTTGATAGTGATTTACTCGGTAGAGAATTTGATAAGGAGAATTTTGGAACATTTATTTCTTCAGGAATAGGTGGAATAAAAACTATGCAGTCTGGCATAAAAAGTTTGTCAGAAGGAGGGAGAGTGTCGCCATTTTTTCTTACCGCTTCTTTAACAAATATGATTGCCGGCAATGTTGCAATGAAGTTTGGATTGAAGGGAATCTCTTTGTCTCATGTTTCTGCTTGTGCCACAAGCACACATTCAATAGGTGAAGCATTTGAACATATTCGTAGTGGAAAATTAAAAGGTTGTTTAGCGGGTGGTTCTGAGAGTGCTATATGTGAAATAGGCGTCAGTGCTTTTGATGCGATGGGGGCTCTATCTTCTAACTTTAATAGCAACCCGAGTAAAGCAAGCAGGGCACTGGATAAAAGTCGTGACGGCTTTGTTATGGGCGATGGTTCTGTTGTTTTAGTTTTAGAAGAATTAGAGCACGCGAAAAATAGAGGTGCAAAAATATATTGTGAAGTCGTTGGTTATGGTGCAAGTTGCGATGCTTATCATATAACTGCTCCAAATCCTTCTGGGGAAGGGGCTTCTCGTTCTATGCGAAATGCAATTGTTGATGCAAAAATTGAGCCAAAGGATATTGATTACATCAATTTACACGGAACTTCAACACCGCTGGGGGATATTGCTGAAATAACTGCCATAAAGAGCACTTTTGCGGATTGTTATAAAAATATTGCGATATCTTCAACAAAGTCTGTCACTGGTCATCTTTTGGGGGCAACTGGTGCTTTGGAGGCTATGTTTTGTGCGAAAGCAATAGAAAATCAAGAAATTCCTATGTCTGCTAATATAGAAAGCCTTGATGAAGCTTGCGAAGGTATGAATATAATTACAAAAAGCACAAAAATGGATGTTAATTACACGATGTCAAATTCCTTTGGTTTTGGCGGAACAAATGGGACTTTGATATTTAAGAAATACGTTAATTAAGGCAAGATGAAAAAACCAATAGGCTATATTAGTTATACTCACGGGCTTGATGGGAAAGTAAAGATTGTACCAATGATTTTACCAGAGCTTTTTAAGAAAAGCATTTCATCAACAGAGGTTTTTATTGAAGGAACAGAGAGAAAACTGAATGAAATTGAAATTAAGTCTTTTGATGGGAAAGTTTTTTTATGCAAATTTGATGAGATAAATTCCATAGACGAAGCTAAGAAAATTTTAAAAAGAGAAATATTTATAGAGGTTGAAGAAAGTGATTTTATTAGTGGAGAGAAAATTATCGGTTTTGATGTTTTTGTTGAAGATTTTGAAGAGCAGGGACGGAATATAAAATATGGTAAAGTTGTTGATTTTGGTAATTATGGAAATGGCGAACTAGTAGAAATTGAACTTGTTGGAAGTAAAAAAAGAGAATTTTATCGTTGTAGTAAAGATGATATAAAAGACGTTAATTATAACGAAAAGAAAATTTTACTTTTCAAAAGAAATGAATGTTGATTTTTACAAATACAAGTCAATAGGGTTTTTGTGGTTAGGATTTATAATAAACACGATTTTGAAAAAATGAAAATTGCCGGTCGTTTGACTGCAAAAATTTTGAATGCACTTGATGATTTTATAAGGGCTGGAACAACGACACAGGAGATTGATGATTTTTGTGCTGAAATGATAAAAAAAGGCGGTGGTATTTCAGCTTGTCTTGGCTATCACGGATATCCTAAGAATGTTTGCACTTCAATAAACGATGTTGTATGCCACGGAATACCGGATAATACCAAGTTGCAAGATGGCGACATCATCAATGTTGACGTAACTACGATAGTTGATGGATATTTTGGTGATGCGAGTAAAATGTATTGTGTTGGTGAAGGATTTAATAAAGGTCTATATGATGATAGAAAAAAACTCGTAGATATCACAAAAGAGTGTTTGGAAATCGGCATAAAAACGGCAAAGCCAGGCGTAAAACTGATAGAAATAGGGCGAAAAATTCAAAAACACGCAGAGAAAAATGGTTTTTCTGTTGTTCGTGACTATTGCGGGCACGGATGTGGAAAAGTTTTTCACGATGAGCCAAGTGTTTTGCATTATGAACCTTCTATTTTTGAGAGGAGATACGTTGATTTGATATTAAAACCGGGGATGATTTTTACAATAGAACCAATGATTAACTCCGGAGATTGGAGGCTTTATGTTGAAAAACAAAATGGTTGGACCGCAAGAACAAAGGACGGCAGTCTTTCCGCACAATGGGAGCATACTATCGGCATAACTGATAATGGAAATATTATTTTTACGCAGGAGTGATCGAGTTGTTATTTTGGATTGAATTCTGAGTATTTAAATTATTATCTGTTGAGTTTCCTATATTTTTATTTCCATTTGAATAAGGTATTTTGTCTTTAAGTGCGTCTTCTTGGATTTTTATTTTTTCCTCAAACCTCTCGATTTTTATTTCTTTATTTTTTTCAGATTTTCTGTATATAAAAGTTGAAAATCCAAGAAGACTTAAAACGCCGCCAACTATTGCTATTGGGATTGTTGCGACAGGTAAAAGTATTGCTCCTGCTATTGTTCCTGTTGCGATTATAGGGGATGCAAAGCCAAGAATTTGGTTCGTCGTGTCATAAAACCAACCTGCATCTTCAGGGTTTTTTATATTTTTAGCATATTTATTTGCATCATCCGTTAGTATGATATTTTTTTTCTCTGCTTGTTGATCCAATACTTGTTGATTTTCTTCATTAACTTTATCAATAACGTTGCGTAGATTTTGAATATCATTTATAGACTGATTGCTTATCATGTCAAGCTTGTCTTTTTCCTTTTCTTGTTTTGTAAAGACTTTTATTTGTTTTAAATCATCTTTTTTTATTTCATTTGTTCTTTTCATTAGGTTTTCTACATTTTTTTGTGTAGCTTTTGAATTTATTTCATTTGAAGCCTTGAAAACATTTGAGTAATTTTCGAATAAATTTTGTTCAACATTTTGAATTTTGTTTATTAATTCATTTTTTTGTTCATCGTTTAAAGTTTGATCGTTGGCTATTGTTTTAATTTGTTTTTCTATACTCTCTTGTTCAATTTGTAATTGGTTATTTAGTTTCTCTTGAAAACCAAGATCTTTAAATCTATCTGTTTTTGGCGTGAAATCAAAATTATCTATACTGTTAATGAGTGCAATATAGTTGTTTGTAATTACTTGCAAGTTTTCGCCATTTTTGTCTTCGTGCAGTAAAATTTGGATGTTATTTTTGGCCGCTTCTATATTTTTTAGTTGTTTTTTAACTCTTTCTTCGTCTTTAATTTTGTCATCCGATATTTGCATCGCTAGGTTTGAAAATTTTTTATTTATATTTTTATCGATAGCTTCTTTTACTTCATTTAATGCTATGTTTATATTTGTTATTGCATTATCAAAATCTTCTTGTGTAGTGAAACATTTGGATGAATTTTTTAGTGTATTGAAATAAAGCTTTTCTATTTCAAATTTTGCTTTTTCCATTGTTGCTTTTGATTGCAATAGTATTTGTGTTGTTTGTAGCGACAGTGATTGAAAGGCTTCGTTTTGGTCATCCTTTGCATTATGATTAAGTTGGATTATTTTCATCATGGAATCTATTTTTTGAAGGTTTTGTTTTGCTTTTTCTATATTTTCTTCGTGCTCAGCTTTTGATTTTTGACCATCTTCTATTTGTGTAAATAAATCTTTGCTGAAAGGTAGTGTTTCATTGTATTCTTTTATTTTTTCACTAAGCGCGTTCTTTTCTTCTTCATTTAAATTAACATTTTCAACCAAGTATTTATACATTAGTGCTTCATTGTTTGTTAAAATTTCAAAATCTTTCAGCCAAGGAAATATGTTTGTTATATTTATCGAATTTTGATAGTGGTTTATGGGTTCGTTGTTATCAATACCGGGTATAAGTTTCTTTTTAATCTCGTCTTTGACATTATCATCGGCTTGGAAATATTTTTTTAAAATATTTTCTGGAATTTTCTTGCGTTGACTACTATTGGCAGTATAACATTCAAATTCAACGTTGAATTCAATGTTATTGGTTGTTTTTGAATTTGTATCATAAAAAGCAAAAGTTCGTTTATTATTATCTCTATTTGTCGTTGCTTTTATGTAGCTTTCCAGTGGTACGCAAATGAGCTTATCCATACCTATGTCTTCATTTCTCAGCCAAGCAAGGGCAACGTCTTTATTTTCCACTTTTAGTGGCTCTGGAAAAGATATTGTGTTTGTAGTTTTATCACATAGCCATTTAAGTCTGTTCACATCTAATTTTCTGATAAGAAAATCTTTTAAGTCTCCTAAATCGCATTCTAAACTAAATAAGTCAGGGTTCGTATTTAATTGATCTAAAATGTTTTGTACTTCTTTTTGCTCGTCTGTATTTTCTTTTCCAGTTTGGATTAAAATATTGTTTTTTGCTTTAAAAAAATTTTTAATACACCATTTTAAGATGCTTGCAAAGGTATTATTTTGAGCTTTATTGTCAGTTGTTGGAAACTTGTTGTTTAAAATATCTGCAAAACTTAAGCAACTCTCAAGCAACTTTATTGAGTCTTTATTGTTGTTATTAGATAGAAAATGAAGAAAATCTGTTATATTGTTAGTAGTAATCTTTTCTATTATTGCATTAAAGCATCGTTTGAATTGTTTAACATCTTCTTGCTCGTCTGGATTAAAAATATTGGGTACATATGCGAGAAAATTATATATACGCTCATAACCATCTATGTCGTTAAAATGTTTTAATTTTTTTCTAAAAACTTTCGGTAATGCCTTTCTTACAATTTCTTTTACGCTATTATCGAACTTATTTAAGTTGTTTACCACATGAAAAAAATCATCTATTTCTTGTTTTAAAGTGGCATTTGGTCGTTTTTCTGCTAAACGTTTGAGAAAATAATCCACATCTTCTTTCTTGTTAAGACGATCAAGGTTGCATCCGATAACAGTATTATCTATATTGTCGTTACTGTTAAAGTTATCATGAATGGCAGCTCTCATCCCATATAACTTCTTTATGTCTTCAATGTTTTGATTGGCAACGCCGATCTTTACTTTTGCCGTTTTGTTTATTTTTTTCATCAAATCGTGGTCAATGTTTATTATTTTGGCAGTAGCTGGCACACCTGCCCTGAGCATAGATAGTAAGAAGTTGTTTTTTAATGAATTATCTGCGAATTTATCAAATAATAATGGGCATTCCTCCTCCATAAATGTTTTTAATTTATTTTTTTCTTCTTCTGGTGTGCTGTCTAGTGATAGTTTTTCATTTATAAACTCAAAAATGTCTTCTGGTTCGTCGATGAGCAAGAGATTTTGAACTTGTTGTGCAAAAGATGATTTAGGTAGTCCGGGAAACACGTCTTTATAGTCGGTACTATCGAGTGCTTTTTGTAAGCTATCTTTTTCGACTTTTATCAATGGCACATTTCTTGCAAGAGTATTTTATAATTTTACAATAATTTTTCAAGATTTTCATTGAAAGTTATGAAATAAATATTTTCTGCCATATACGTTATGAATTTATTTATTGTTGAGTCGCCGGCAAAAGCAAAAACAATAAAGCAATATTTGGGAAAAGATTACGAAGTTATAGCGTCAATGGGGCATATAAGGGAGTTGGTGCCGTCAAATGGCTCGGTTGAGGTTGATAATAACTTCAAGATGAAATATCAAATTATAGAAAGGTCAAAACCGCAGGTGAAAAAGATTGTGGATTTGGCAAAAAATGCAAAAAACATATATTTGGCAAGCGACCCTGACCGAGAAGGAGAGGCTATTTCACAGGCATTGTATGAAGTTCTGCTGGCAAAAAAAGTTGCAAAACCAGAGCAATTCTATCGCGTTTCTTATACTGAAATCACAAAAAAGGCTATCGAAGATGCGTTGCAACATACGCGAAAAATAGATAACAATTTAGTTGATGCTCAACAAGCACGTTCTGCTTTGGATTATCTCGTGGGTTTTAATTTATCTCCGGTTTTGTGGAGAAAACTGCCGGGTTCAAAATCCGCTGGTCGCGTTCAGTCCGTTGCTTTGCGAATGATTGTTGATCGCGAGTTTGAAATAAAAAAGTTCAAACCAGAAGAGTATTGGACTATAAACACAAAACTTCAAACGAGCAAAAACGAGGGCGTTGATGCGAGAATTATAAAATATAACGACAAGGTTTTTGATGTTGATTTTCCAAAAGACGAGAAGACAGCAGAAGGTATTTGCAATTTTCTAACAAATGCAGAAAAAATGGTTGTTGTCAAAAATGAAACAAAAGATGTAAAACAAAACCCTTATCCTCCATTTACAACAGCATTATTACAACAAGATGCGGTGAGAAAACTTGGTTTTTCAAGCAAAAAAACGATGACGCTGGCTCAAAGACTTTACGAAGGCGTGCAGGTAAAAGGCAAGACGATTGCCTTAATCACATATATGAGAACAGATGGAATGAGTTTAAGCAATGACGCTTTGCGAGACATAAGAGCAACAATATCGGCGGATTTTGGAAGTGATTATTTGCCAGAAAAAGCAATTTTCTACAAAACAAAAGCAAAAAACGCACAGGAAGCACACGAAGCAATACGTCCAACACACATAGATATAAAGCCGAATGAGGTCAAGAACGATTTGGAATACGATATGTGGCGACTTTATGACCTGATTTGGAAAAGAACCATTGCTTGCCAGATGAGAAGTGCAATTTATAATAGGCAAACCATTGATTTGGAGGCAAAAAATGGAGAAAATACTGCCATTGCTCGCATCAACGGGAGCGTCCTAAAATTCAATGGATACCTTGCTGTTTATAATATAAAGAACGAAAACTTTGAAGTCGGTGATGAGGATGATAGCGATAAATTGATACCTCAAATGAAAGTTGGAGATGAGTTGGCGGTCAAAAAAGTTGAAAAAGAACAGCACTTTACAAACCCTCCGGCAAGATATAGCGAGGCGAGTTTGATAAAAACCCTTGAAAGTTATGGCATCGGTAGACCTTCAACATATGCAACAATTATATCCGTGCTTCAAGAAAGAGAATATGTGGAACTTGAAAAAAGGCAGTTTCGTCCAACTTCAAGAGGCATTGTTGTATCGGTATTTTTGAAGGAGTTTTTTGCCAAATACGTAGAATATACTTTTACAGCAAAACTTGAAGAAGATTTGGATTTGATAGCCAACGGAGAGGCGGAGCGGGTTTCGTTTTTGGATAAGTTTTGGAAAGATTTTCACAAAAATGTTGACGAGGTGATGGAGAAAAAATATGATGTCATTTTTGAGCCGTTGAATAAAATTTTTAGCGAATATTTTTTGAGTGGAAATACAAAATGTCCAAAATGTGGTGGCGATATATCGCTGAAAAGTAGCCGTTTTGGTGTTTTCTGGGGATGTAATAACTACCCAGAATGCAAATATATGACGAGTATAGACGGCGGGGAGCAGGGCGGAGATAGTGGTAATTCCGTCATTGAAAACAAGAAGTTTGGAAAAATTACCATCAAAAATGGACGCTATGGCAGATATTGCGAGTTCGTGAAAGACGGAAAAATCAAACAATGTTCCTTACCGGCAGGTGATTTGAGCGATGAAATATTGGAGTTTTATCTGGAACTTCCAAAGACACTTGGCAAAAATGAAAGTGGCGAAGATGTAAAAGTTGGAATAGGGCGATTTGGCCCTTACATTTTGTGTGAAAAAAAGTTTTATTCCTGTAAATTTCAGCCTTTATACGAGATAACTTTAAGTGATGCATTAGAAGTAATACTTCAACAAAAGGATAAACCAAAAAGGAGTTTCAAGAAGTTTGCTTCATCTGCTGGTGGCAGAAAAACGGCAAAAAAAACTACAAGCGGAAAGAGTAAGAAAAAGTAGCAAAAGTATATGAAAATAAGTGCAATTCTCGCGGTTGGAACGGACGGAATAATTGGACTGAACGGTGGTCTGCCTTGGCGTTCAAAAGCGGATTTACAGCATTTCAAAAACATAACTACCGGACATTTTGTGCTAATGGGCTACAACACTTACGCGTCAATCGGGCGTCCGTTGCCGAACAGAACGAATATTGTTGTGAGTTTTGAGGAGAAAAAAATAGACGGATGCGTTTGTTTTACAAGCGTGGAGCAGGGCATTGAATATGCAAAAAATCAAGGCGAAGATGAATTATTTATCATCGGTGGGGCAAGCATTTATAAGTATTGTGCCGAAAAGAAGATTATTGATAGGGTTTATTTGACGAATGTGGTTTTGTGATTGGAAAATTTGAAAAAGCATTTTTATTCTTACTTTTCTTTTTGTTGTTGCAAAAGTCTGCCGTTTGTGTTAACACTTTTTCATTAGAAGAAGATACGGATATGTCCGTTGAAGAAGAAAATTTATTTAATGATGTCAAGAAGAAAAGAAGAATGTTTTTCTTTACAATTGGATATGAAAATTATAGCCAATATATGGGAGAATATCTATACAACTACAACGGAGATCAGTTGGTTAGCCGTTTAACTTGGAAAAACAATTATACAAGTATTTTTAAAGTTGGCTTTGAAATTGTTCCCTTTGAAAGAGTTGGATTTGGAGTTATCAGCAGATTTTCAGCATTTAAAAAAAAGAACGGCAATTGGTATATGAAAGATGAAGATTGGTTAAAAAACGAAGATAGAAGAAATTATTTGCCATACATATATTCTTTATTCAAGGATGGTAAATTTGAATATTTACAAATAGATGCGTATTTAAAATTTAATTTTCTTCGCCTCGGTGATCCGAATTCATTAAACTTTAAAATGTATGCATATCTTGGATTTATTTATAATAGTTCTTTTTCGACACAAAATGGACTAGGTTATTTTTATTATTATTCTTTAACAGATCCTATTGTTGCAAATGATGGTATTGATGGGTTGAAATATGGGCAAAAAATGTTTTTACCATATTTTGGCTTATCTGCTCAGTTGGAATACAAAAATTTTGTTGCAACTTTAACATTTAAAAACAGCATACTTAACTCCGGAAAAGCTTATGACTGGCACTATGCAAGAACTGACGTTAATGACGTAAAGAGTGTGGAGAATTATAGCCTTTTTTACAATTATAGCATAATATTAGAGCTGGGGTATTGGCTTTCGGAAAATACTCAAGTTTTCGTCAATGCTTCTTTCTTTGAGACTATAAAAAAACACACACAAGATGGCACATCCTTTGGACTTAAAGCTGGCACCGAAGTTAATAACTCTTTTGGTATGTCAAATAAAGCTTATTCAATTGGAGCTGGATTGACATTTGGATTTTAAAATTAGAAAATAATGGCTGGCTTTTAAAAACTTATAACTTTTGTTCTTTTCATCAGTTGTTTTGTTAGTTGTTTTTTTGCAGTTATTTTTTAATTTAAAAAATGCAACAAGAGCAACAGACAAATGAGTTTCATATTCCTGTTTTAAAAAATGAAGTCCTTAGTTTTTTACAACCAAAAAATGGGGAACTTTTTATTGACTGCACTTTTGGTGCAGGTGGACATTCACGAGCAATTTTAGAGTGTGGAGCAAAAATTATAGGAGTAGATAGAGATGAAAATAATAAAAAATTTGCCGATGAGTTAAAAAAAACATATAGAAACAATATAGTATTCGTGAATGAAAGATTTTCAAATCTTAAAGAAATACTTGAAAAGTTTTATTTCAATAATGATAAAAACCGAAAACTAAAACTTAAAGGAATACTTTATGATTTTGGTGTCTCTTCCATGCAAATAGACAACCCTGAACGTGGTTTTTCATTTCAAAAAGACGGAGCTCTTGATATGTGTATGGGTTGTAATAATATTACAGCTTACGATGTTGTGAATAAAACAAGCGAGCGTGAACTTGCTGATTTGATTTTTCGTTATGGCAATGAGAAATTTTCAAGAAAAATAGCAAAAGAAATATGCAAGAGCAGGGAAACTGAACCGATAAAAACAACTTTACAGCTCGCAAAGTTGGTAGAAAAATGTTGTCCGTTTTATAACGACAAAATACACCCAGCGACAAGAACTTTCCAAGCTATAAGAATTGCCGTGAATGACGAACTTGGAGAAATCAAAAAAACTTTGGAAATTGCATCAATTTTTTTACCAGTAGGGTGCAAGATTGCCTGTATAACTTTTCATTCACTGGAGGATGAAATTGTAAAAAAAACCTTTCAAAAATACTCAAAAGGTGAAACTAAACATTTTAATCGCAATGACCCAAGAATATTGGGTTTAAATTCTCACTTATCAAGTATTACTTTACAAGTAATTACAAAAAAACCAATCATCCCAACGGAGGAAGAAATCAAAAAAAATGTCCGTTCACGAAGTGCAAAATTGCGTATTGCCGAAAGGATTTAATTAGATTTAAAGTTTTTGCATTATTTTTAAATCAACCCCATTTTCTCATTTTTTCTCATTTATTTGT
>AUXO010645697.1_pt1 | contig 14502 bp, 12 predicted proteins | sample 768731 | NCBI WGS metagenome assembly AUXO01 (sample SAMN02715735, study PRJNA202380) | gut metagenome | biome: sheep rumen | host: Ovis aries | place: New Zealand: Palmerston North | reverse complement strand
TTGAAGCTATTGATATGAGTTCTGGTGAAGATTACGAAAAGCAGACAGATGCAGAAGTCTAAGCTGCAATAAGGGAAAATAAGGGAAATTAAGAGAAAATTTCCCTTATTTTCTTAAATAAAAACTACAAATAAAAGGAAAACTAACTATGGAAATGGAAAAACTTGAACAGAAAAAAGAAGAATTAAACGAAGATCAGAGAACAAGTATGTTTAATTCTATTGTTATGGGAAAAGACGTAACAGAAAAAATTGAAACTAGCCGTGGAGCATTTAAGGTAAAATATCCTAGAGCTAGAGATATTCAGCAGATAGGTAGATTACAGGCTTTGAGGCTTAACGGAATATCTATTGATTGTTTTGATAAAAATGTACTTGCATTGATTCAGGAAATTGCGACACTTGATGTAATTGTTTTGGAAGGTCCGGCTTGGTACGAAAATGCAAAAAAAGAAAATATAAACTTTTCTTGGCTTGATGTTCCATCCCAGGCTTACATTCAGGAGGTGTACGCTAAAGCGTATGACTTTCGTCTCAAAGTGCAGAAACTCATTGAATCAGATGGTAAGGAAGGAAATACAGAATTGGATGCCGTTTCAGACATTAAAGATAATGGTGGTCCAGGACTTTTTGACAACGTCAGTTCAGAATAAAGAATTACAAGATGATTTGTATTATTTTATTTGGTTTGAATTTCTTATGAATTATGACAAGTTAGGTATAAGGGATGCATACCAAAAAGAAAAGGAAAAAGAAAAGACTGCCGTTGATGCAGAAGAATTAAGAGCTTTAGGATATTCTGAGGAAGATATTAAAAAGGCTCAGTTTTAGAGGTGATGCAAATGGATGAATTTAGAATTCATGGAAAGCTAGTTATGGATGCAGAAGTAAGTAATCAACCACTTGCTTTACCGGCTCCGGAAGGTTTTCAGAGTGCGGATAATTTTCAGTCTTTTGCAGAAGCTCAGGTTAATTCTACAGATTCCTTAAAAGATAATACAGCTATAATGAAAGAGTTTGGAAATATCATGCCGGAGATTATTAAAAATCTCCGTGCAATGAATGATATTGTTAGTAGAACTAATCAGAATTTACCGGCCGTACATAAACCATTAACATCAGATGAACAAAAACAAAAATTACAAGATGCATATTTAAGACAGAATTTACTCGGATTTTTTAATAACGGTAGTAATTTAGTACAATCTTATGCTAACGGTAATGTTAGTGGAATGATGCTTAGTGGTGTAAATGCTATTACAAATACTACAAGTAATCTTTCAAAAATGGCCGAAAATGCTGATATGGCTAATCTTGCAAAAGGACTTGTTGCCGGTGGTGTAGTTGCTGCGGCTGTAGGTGCTGTTATAAAAGGTGGTGATGCTTTAGCAAGTAAATTCATTGAAGCAATGCCTACAATTTATGGGACCGGTAGAGCTTTTGGTTCTATGGATGATACAGATTCTATGATTGCTTATCAGCGATTAAACAGATACAACAGAGGAACAAATCTTGATATTGATACTTTTCAGGGAATAGCACAATCTTTAAGAAAACAGGGTGTAGCAAATAGTTTAAGCGGTGAAGCTCAGTTAGCAGAAGTTGGAAATATTGCAAGAACAACTAGCCGTTGGGCCTATGCAACCGGTGGGGATGCTAGTCAGTATGCAAATTTAGCCGGTTTAATGTCTCGTTATGGTGGTAGTAAAGATGTTGAAAAAGATTTTAATTACATTATGTCTGCCGGCCGTGCTAGTGGATTAAATGATACTCAATTACCGGAATTCTTATCAGGAATTCAGAAAGTAATGGAAGATGGAATTTCAAAGGGATTTTCTCGTTCTGCAACCGATGTAGCTAATACTATGCTTATGTTCTCAAAAATGTCAGGCGGAAATCCATTCTGGCAAGGTGAACAAGGTGCAAAAATACTTAATCAAGTAAATAACGGTCTATCAAGTGCTACAGGATTATCTAAAACAAGTGATATAATTGCATATAGAGCTATTGCTAGGGCTTATGAAGGAAAACAAGAAGCAGCATTAGGAAAAGATTTGTATCTTGAAGATGGTGATTATGTAAATAATATGATGTTATTAGAGAAGGGCCTTAATGCTGAGAATTTTGGTTCAATTATGGGTGCAATAGGTGAAACATCAACTAGTACGGAAGGCCAGATAGAACGATTACGTCAAATGTTTGGTGTAAATTATACAGGTGCATCTAGGTTATTAAAATTATATCAGGCTAATGGTGGAAATGTATCTAATACTGAAATTGAAAAAATTACAAAAGCGCCAGAATATCAAAATAAAGAAACTCGTTATCAACAGGCAATGAATGACATTAAAGAAGCTGTTATTAATATCGGTGATAATATGGCAGAAGTTAAAATTGCCGGTATGGAACTTGTTTCTGGTAATGTTCAGAGAATTGCTGATTTTGTTGCCGGTTCAGCAGAAGATAAAAAGAAAGATGAACAGTTTACAAAAATGTATAAGTCTCTTTCAAAAGAGCAGCAGAGAGAACTTAATGAAATAATGCCAACGTTTGCAACAAAAGAAGAAAAAATTGCTTATGCTGAATGGTTCTTAAACGGTAAGGCCGGTATGCCAAAAGGCTTAAATAAAAACAATGTATTCAATGATTATTCTAAAGGTGATTTAAAGAAGAAAATTAAGTGGGAAGAAGGTTCATCTTGGAATGATGTTCAATTATTAAAAGATTTTACTAACTATCAATATGGTGATGACATTTTAAGTATAGTAGGTGGTGATGTTGCAAAAAAAGATAAGATTATTAATGAGTTAGTATCTGGTTCATGGGGAAAATCTTATAGAGAAAAGACTGTAAGAGATACAAATGATAAGAATGTAAGTAAGAAAGAAGAAATAGAAACTGTTAATCTTATTAGAGAGATTGTAAAGATTTTAAATAAACCACTAGAATTAAATCTTACAGACTAATTAGAAGGAAGCAAGGTATAAAACTTCTTTCACTTTATTATTTTCTCCTTCTATTATTAAAGGTGTTATATCAGATTCCATTAATAATTCTCTTAAATCACTAAAAACCTTCTCTAAATCATAGGTTGTTATTTTACTTGTGAATACATCCATTGCTTTTTCATCAGGAAAGTTAATAGCAAATACAATTTTTATTCCTGTTATAATTGATTCATTAGAAAACCATAACGTAGAATGATCTGAAACCTCTCCATAAAGTCTATAAATATTTTGGCCTGAATTATTAATGTAAATAAGACAATCATCAACAGAAAGAGAATCAGAAGATTTGAAAGAATTATCGGTTTTAGGAACTTTAGGATTAGAAAATAAACCGGCTGAGACAATAAATATCAAAATAAAGAGTGTAGTTAATTTTTTCATAAAATATCTCCTACTTAAAAGGTAAAACGAATTCTCTATTTTGGCAAGTGGAAAATATGTAACATTGACAACAGACTACTTATAGAATAAAATATAAGCAACATAGGGTATGCTAGTAATTTGGCAGCCGGAGTAATGTTTTTGCATTATTCCGGCTTTTTTATTTAACTTTTCTTTTTGGGAGTAAATTAATGGAAGTAGTATCACAAGCTCCACAGCCTACAATTAAGTGTTATCATTCCATTGTAAATAATACAGCAGTACAATTGTTGTATCAGGAATTTACACCTAAATCATCTTATACATCTGGAAGGAATCTACAGTCTTATAATTTTGAACGGTCCATAGATAATTTTGGTGGTTCTTTCTCATTTACAGTAAAAGAAGATACAGAAAATCTAATAAAGCCATTTATGGATGAAGTGCAGCCTTTGGATATTATTGTAATATCTGAAAGTGGTGATGCTATTCAAAGCGATTTTATTGGAGTTGTTACAACTATTTCAGTAGGTGGAATGGCTAGTAACTTAAATAAAGTTGTAACAATCTCAGGAAAAAGTATTGAATGGCTTTTTAGCTATTTTAATATTAATTGTGATATCCAGATAGAAATATTTAATAATCAGGAAGCAGATAAAACCTTTATTGCTGATTTAGCAAAAAGAAGTGGTGAAGAAGGAATAAAAGTAAAAGATGTAGCTATCGCAAGTATTAAAACATTCAGAGAACAGGTAAGCGGCCTACAAAAAAACGGCCAGAGTGATAGTGTTATTACTAACTTTTTAATTGGTGATTTAATAGATTTATGGTTTGGCAAGGATCCAAATAATTACATTGATGCATCTGATGATTCTTTTGCATATCCTATATCAAGTAACCTTTTTACAAGTGGGAAAATCAATATTATTGATTATCTTAAAAAACTGATTCCGGCTCCTATTTATGAAATATTCTGTTATATAGATAGTGCAAATAAGCCAAAACTTAATATAAGAAAAGTGCCTTTTAATAATCCAGAGGCAAATTATACAATCAATCCTACTCATTTAACAGATTACACACTTACAAGAAATTGTGAAGAAGTTTATACGGCCTTTTTTACATATCTTGAAGGAACTGAGTTATCACCTGATTTTTATATGCATCTTGCTGCCGGTGAAGGTGAATTAAAAGGTTATAACTTTGCGCAACCTAATAAAGAAAAGGCCGCAAAATACGGTTATCAGCTTTTAACTTGTTCTTTTGTTGGTTATAACTCTAAAAAAAATGCTCAGACAAATAAACAGATTATCCAGGAATTAAATAAAGAACTTGAATCTTGGTTTTCTAATCTTGATGAAATGTATACCGGAGATTTTACACTTGTAAATGTAACAAAAGAAAAACATGCCAAAATTGGTGAATGGCTATGTTTTGCAAGAGGTCTATATTACGTCATAACTGAAAAACATTCTTGGACTTATGGCGATAATCCTATGATTAATTATCAGGTTATCCGTGGTGGTGAATATCCAAAGGGAAAGTTTAAGCCGGTAGAAAAACTTTCTGCAGTTTATAAGGAATTTGAATAATGATAGTAAAGCGTAATATTCATAAAACAAATGCAGAAGCTCCACACTTGCCAGAAGGTAATTACTTAGCAAATCGTATTGGATTTTGGGCTATCGTAAAAGAAGTAAATTCCTTAAATAACACGGTTACTGTTGTTTCTGATACAGGTTTTGAATATCCAAATATACAGGTTGTTTCGGATGAATGGGTAACAGTAGATGATAATAAGGATTATATTCCTTCTACAAGAAATTTGCCGCCAAAGAATAGCCGTGTATTTGTATTAACTCCTACATTTACGGCTGTAGGTGCTTTTGTTTTATGTTCGGGGTTTTCAAGAGGGGATGAAAACATCAGAAAACTATGGGCTAGTAGTGAAAGTGAACTTGAAAATAAAAACAATTGCCGTGAAACAAAAACTCAAGGTGGATGGGATATAACCGAGGAATATGCTAACGGCAATTTTAAGGCTGTATCAATTTCTACCGATGAAGGCAAAATTGAAATTACATTAAATACAACAAAAGATGACAATAAAAGTCAGCCACAGGAAGTTTCATTAAAGGCTTGGGGAAATAATATTGTTATTACAAAAGATGGAATATCACTAGTTGATAAAAACAATAATAAAGTTGATTCAACTTCGGATGGAATTAAGGTAACTGATAAAAACAGTAATGTTCTTGAAATGAAATCTAATGAAGTTGATATAAAAGTTGGATCCAATGGTTCTACAATTGTAGCAACAAATAGCAGCGTAAAAATTAATAATCACTTGGAGGTATTACTGTAATGTTATACTTTGCCAATGAAGATTATAAATTGAAATGTTATGATTCCACAAAAACACCGGTTAGCTTAGATAATTGTACACCTGTTTGTTTTGTTCCACAGTTAGCAGCGAAAATGAAAGCAAACAATAAACGTGTATTAACCGGTCTTACAATAACAGTAACAACATTAACCGGAAGTATTACTACATCAAAAATAAATGGTACATCCGTAGCCTTTGTATCAGCATCAGCAACGTTAGTAGGGAATTCAGAAAAAAATATAATAGATAGTTTACCGATATGTTTGGCTGATGAAAATGCAACAATTCTTACTTTAGAAACTAGTAAGTGTACTAAAGGAAAATTAATTGTAAACGGACAAGAAACAACCTCGCCTTATTCACCGGTAGTTGATACTTGTGATATTTGGTTTAGTAATGCCGGACAAGATAAGGTAAAGGGAGATTAGGAAAATGGCAAGATTACTTAATGCAAATTATTGGAAAAAAGCATATCTACTCGAATTTAAGATGAACAACGTTCTTACTGATGCATTTACCTTTTCAGTGCCGCCAGAAAGTGAGGAATTTTCTTTTCCACAGAGAAAGAATGAAACTAAAACTTTTGGTGGTGCTGTAATTGCTGATTATGGTAATGATACAGTTCAAATTAATCTTTCAGGCTCTACAATTAACCAGGAAATTAAACTAATTTATAAAAGTACCCTAGGTGTTTCTGAAATGACAGGTGAACAAGAAATCTTTTATTTAAGAGATTTACTTAAAAAATATGGAACAAGAGATAATCTACAAAACAAAGAAGTATATTTGTATTCTCTTAATGGGGGAGGAAGAAACACTAGTAATAATCCAAAATGGTGGAAAATTTATATAGGGCAACTAGATGTTTCTCGTAATAAAGATAAACCTTTTTGTTACAACTATAAGTTTAATGCAATTGGAGCGCCAGAAGTAACGAAAAAAACAATTGTATCTATAGATCAGCGTAAATTTAAAACCTTTGGTGGCTTTGTAGATAGTTGGGTAAATATAACAAAAACAATTGTTGGTAAACTCAATGAGGGAGCAGATTATTTTGAGGCTTTAGGTGCTGATTATCTTTCAGAATTATCAGGATATATAGGAACTCTTAGAAGTTGCATTGATAGTTTTGATGCAGCTTTAAGCCGTTATTCATCTATATTTTCAAACAAAATTGAAGATTTAACCGATGTAGCAATTGATACAATACAGTTAGGTGATAAAGTTATAGCAAGTGGTATTAGATTATATCCTACAGTTATTTCAGATGTATGGAACGCATGCCAGGATGTAGTAGCAGCCGGAAAGAAAATATATAACTACGTTTCAAACATGGATACAAACAGTTATACAAACAGTGCTTGGCAGAGTGTAAAAGAAATGTTTGATTCTTCTGTAAGTGATGTTGATATTTCTGATGCATATTCAACTATCGGTTATCAAGAATTATCTTTAGCAAATGAAGCAGCCACAATAACAAGTAAAAACCTTAATAGTGTAGGCTTTGCTGTTATTCCAGGTGGTGCAAATGAAGATGATAGACTTATTACAACTTACGGTTATAAGGTGGTTGCTCTTACTGATGCAGAAACAAATTGGGATCAGTTAGCTCAGGATTATTATGGTGATGCATCTTTATCAGCATTAATAGCAACTTATAATAATCTTCCTACTGATAAACCATTAAAGGCCGGCCAGAGCATTTTAATTCCTAACTTAAACTTTGCTGAAAATACAACGGCAGAAAATGAAGTCTATAACACACCGGATGAAAAAGATAATTACGGTAAAGATTTATTAATAAGTGAAAAAGATTTCACAGTATATAACGGTGATATTGCAATTGTTGATGGTGTAGAAAATCTTGAACAGGCTTTATTGAATAGATATTCCACACTTATAGGGGCCAGAATTCGAGTAGAAGCATACGGAATTCAGGCTTCAATCGGTGATGCTCTTAATGCTACGTCAGCTTTAATACAGGCTAGTGTACATCAGACAACTGTAGAGGATCCTAGAGTTGATAGCGTAGAAGATATTAGTTTTCAAGGAAAGGGAGATAGTTTAACTGTTTCAGTAACTTACATAGATAAAAACGGTGCAAAACGAAATTTTGGAGGAACAATATAATGGATTCAAAAAATTATAATACATTACTTACAGAAATGAAGGAAAGTGCTATTGCTGCCGGATCTGGAATTACTGATTTTAATTCTGGTTCTAATATTATGACAATTTTTGAATCGGTAGCAAGGCCTATGGAACAAGCCTATATTGATACAAGAAACGGATATACTAACAACCTTAGAGCAATTCCGTATTCAGTATTTGACTTCAAACAGAAACCAGGACAGAGAGCTACAGTAGATGTAAAATTTACTAGAAATGCAGCTTTATCAACTGTATCTACCATTCCGTCAGGAACAAGAGTTAGTAACGGTAATCTTGTTTTTACAACAACGGCAAATGCAGTAATTGGAGTAGGTGAAACAATATCGGATGAAGTAGGTGCAATTGCTGAAAATGTAGGCCTTGAATATAACGTAAAGGAAAATACTATTACTACAATAGAAAGTAATCTTTCTGCAGAAATTGTAAGTGTAAATAATCCTAGACAGGCCGTAGGTGGTACGGATGCTGAAACTCAGACACAAATGCTCAGACGTTTTAAGTATTTTATAAACGGTTTACAAGGTTCTAATAGATATGGAATTATGGCCGGTGTTTTAGGTGTAGAAGGTGTACGTTCTGTAAGTATTGATGAACATTTTCCACCAAAATCAGATATTTATAACTTTACTGTTTATGTTGATGATGGAACAGGTTCTTTGTCTCAGGATTTGAAGAATACAGTTACCGATTTAATTAATGGTAATGATACAGAAGAAAATCCAGGGCTGAGAGCTGCCGGAACAAACGTAGAAGTAAGTGCCGCAACAATTGTATCAATCAATATAGAATTGACTGCAACTATTTATCGAGTTGAAGAAGCCAGAATACAGAATGATATTACTGTAAAACTACAGGAATATATTAACGGCCTTGGAATACATGAAAATGTTGTTTTATCTTCTATTATTGTATTGCTTAAACAGATTCCTGGAATTACAGATATTTCCGGCCTTACTGTAAACGGATCAACTGATAATATTGTTATCGGTGTAAATCAGATTGCCAGATTTGGAAGCGTTGATATTGAAATAATCAATCAGTAATGGAGGAAAAATAGATGAATCTTTTAGAGCAGCTAAGGGGAAACTTCCCTAAAACAATAGATAAAAGTAATCCTCTTTTTTCTTCAATTATTGCGAATGAAAATCACGATGCATCTATTCAAAAGCAGCTTGAATACTTGTTTGCATATATGAAAGAATGGATCTCTACACCGGATATTTATAAACAAACAGGTGTAATGCTTGATAAAACTGTTAAGTTTTTTTCCTTCTTGGAAAGATTTGCAGATGAAACAGAAACTTCATTAAAGAATAGATTTGCAGCAATTTTTATTCGTAACCATGATACAAGATGGGGAACTGCTTTTGATGTAAAAAGTGTTTTTAGACAGTATTTTCCTAGTGCAACGATATACCTGGTTGAAAACACAAACAAAATAGATGATTCTACACCAGGACTTGCGAATTTATTAGTAGATGGTGATATAGCAACAGATACACCTACTGCTTGGACCTTAGTTAATTGTACGGCCTCAGAAAATGCTAGATTTTCTAAAAAATATGGTATATTATTAAATCAAGCTGATGCAACATTAAGTCAAAGTGTCAGCGTAAATTCATCTTCTACATATTTCCTACATTTTTTCCTGAAAGGGAAAGTACATGTACAAATCAAAAACAATAATAATTTATTCTGGAATTACTCTACAAAAACTTGGAGTGAAACTGCTGTAGATAACGATTTTGAGTCTACAGAAAATTGGAGTAATCAATCAATGTATATTCATACTGATGCAAATACATTAAGTCTGGATATATCATTTAGTTACGTTGATACACAAACATTTATTGATTATTTCAGATTATTCAAGAAACAACCTTATGGAAGTTTTACGGTAATAGCTCATTTTGAAGGTAATTCTGCCGTAGGTGCTTTTGGACTTGCTGCCGGTGATGCGGATCCAAATATTGAAACAGAAGAAGAAACACCACCACAGCCTAGATACGGAAATTATGGATATTATGATAAATCATATTTGTCAGGTGTTCCTATTGGTTTTGCAAGTGATATTTATGAAGATTTGTTAGATTATTTACGAGCGCAAGGTGTAAAAGCATACCTTGAAATTGTAATTAAAGATGCACAATTAGAAGAATAAAATCTATAAATAAGGAGTTATATTATGTCAGTACAGGATTCAACTTTTAGAACTACACATGTAATGGATAACGAAATCATTAAAGCAAATGACTTCGAATTTGCTTTTGAGCAGCTTGTAGAGAATGTTTCAAAAGCTACACAAATGCTTATGGAATCTAATCAGGATTTTGTTATCAATGGTAAGGTTATTCCGGCTACAGGAATGAATGTTAGTGTATCTCCTATTTATGGTGTATGTAAATCAACCGGTAAGCCGTTTGGTAGAACAGAAACAACAGATGAAACAATAGGTTTTGCCGGTTCAGAATCAGGCCGTGTAGATATCATTGAAGTTCAGGGTGATTGGGAAACATACGATAATCAGCAGCGAGCTTTTAACGATCCAGATACAGATACACAGACTTATCAGTATGTAGATACTAAAAAACTTATGAAGCCGGTGTATAGAGTAATACAGGGTGTAGAAGGGGCCGGTGTAGCTCCGGAAGTTGAAGCCGGATGGGTAAAACTTGCGGAAGTATCTATTAGAGCCGGTGCAACTTCTATTCTTGCAACAGATATTCATAATATTACTGCTGATGTAGCCGGCCTTGAAAATGAAGATTGGACTAATCAGGAAGATATTACTTATAATATCGGTTATATCTCAGATGTAAATGCAAGATTCCGTGTTCAGCATGAAGAAGATGGAACTCATTCAGAAAACTCAATTAATGCATTTTCTCTTGATATTGGAACAGGTGCAAATCAGATTAATGGAAATATTCTGCCGGTAGGTGGAGCCGTATCTATTCCTACTCAGACAATTGCATCTACAGATTCTATTTTATCTGTAATTGTAAAGGCCGCTGCAATGATTACTTCACTTTATAATGGTTATCTGCAGTATGGCGAATATGGTTTTAAGGGTGAATTAAAGGTTTCCGATATTTTGGATGCAAATGATGATTTGTCTAAGCCTATTTCTATTTCTGCTGCCGGTGATGGTACTGCCGTTATTAAAATTGATGGTAATGCTGTTCTTTCAATAGATGTAAATGGTAAACTTTCAACAAACGGTTATACTGCATCATCTAATAATCACATTGTTACCAAAATTGTTACAGATGGACTTAAAGCCCTGATTGATAACCTTGATGAACGTGTAACTCATATTGAGGAAACATCTGATACATCAGTTTATACTAATGGTGTTTTATCAAGTGGAACAGATGGCCGTTATAATGTTGATCCTGTAGTTCTCTATGCTGCAACAACTACAAATATTACATTATCAGGCAGCCAGGCAATTGATGGAACTTCACCGGCAGAAGGCAGCTTTATTCTTGTAAAAAATCAGACTGATACAAAAGAAAATGGAATTTATCAGTATGCTTCTGGTTCTGCATGGACTAGACATAATGATTTTCTTGATCCGATTGATTTTAATGGAAAGATTTTTGATATTGTAAACGGAACTACAAACGGTGGAAAAATGTTCTATACACCTAGAGTATTTGTTTCTACATCTACTTTTAGTAATACAGGAATTAATTTCTCAGAATATTTTGGAAGTGTAAAACCTTTAGCAAATAAACTTGTTATGAGGGATTCTGTAGGCCGTGTTAAAACTGCTGCATCAGCAAGTAATAATGATGCTGTGAACCGTGGTGAATTTGCTACAAGTGCCGGAGCTATGGCTAGAATGATGTTTGATTACGTTTGGCCTATTGGTTCTGTTTATACACAATATCCAGGACAATTAGAACCTAATAGTCCTTCTTTGTGGGGAAATTTCTCAACATGGGAAGAACTTAATTATGGTGGTGCTTTCTTCCGTGCAAACGGTGGTAATGCGGATATTTTTGAGAAAGGTCTTGCTATTTCCTCTATGAATGGAACAACAATTGTGTTTATGGGTAATCACAATCTAGCTGTTGGTTCTGTTATTTATGATTATGAACATAATGAAGGTCGTGTAGTAACATCTGTTACTAATGCAACTACAGTAGTTATTAATACAGCTTTCACTTCTCCAAGTATAACGAACGTTTATATTGGCCAACCTTCTCAGAATAGATACCATAGCCACACTCATTCTCATACTCATGGAATGGGGCATAGGCATTCTTACGGAACTTGTTATGCAGCAAATGGTGAACCGAATAGTGGTTCTTATCCACAGGTAGGTCCTGGCCACAGAAACAGTACAGCAAATTACAGCTCCTATACCTCAAACTCGATAATTACTAGTGGAACTACCGCAAGAACTAATACAGATGGGCCTAATGATTCAAATACATCTTATAACGGAAATTCAACAAATCAAGAAGCAAGATCTGAGAATTTTACATATAAAATATGGGTAAGAATAGCCTAAGAAATACGTTTCCAGATACGATATGTAATATTATTTGGTCGATTCTCTGTTCCACCATCAGAAGAAATAGAATGTTGGTGTCTTTTTGATGCTCCACCACTTGAACCTGTATAATTACTAACGCTTCCAGAGCCTAATGTTGCAGTAAATCCACCATCACTTCCAGAACTTCTCCAACAAGCCCATCCACTAAGAGTACCATAGGCATTTGCTTTTACTGAAACTGTAACTGTATGACCATGATTTATTGTATGAGAATGATCTGGGGAATCATTTCCTGTTATACCACCATGATCATGTTCAAGGTTTTGATTTGGTTGTCCTAAATAAACGTTCGGTTACAAGAATTAAAAAATTATTATAAAAATATCCTAAGAGGTATTATATGTTATATGGATATATTAGAGTTTCTACTAGTTGTCAAACTACAGAAAATCAAAAGATTCAAATTAAAAAATATTGTAAAGAAAAACGGCTGCATAATATTGTTTGGTATTCTGAAACAATTTCAGGAACTAAGCAACCGGATAAAAGAGAACTAGGTAAATTAATACAGGATATAAAAAGTGAAGATATAATAATCGTTACTGAGATTTCAAGGCTTGGTAGGTCTATGATGATGATTATGAATGTTTTAGATTATTGCCTTAAAAGGAATGTAAAGGTTATCGCTATTAAAGAGAACTTTATTCTTGATAATTCAATAGCCTGTAAAGCTCTTATGTTTGCTTTTGGACTATCAGCAGAAATTGAAAGGACTTTAATCTCAGAAAGAACTAAGGCCGGACTTGAAAGAGCAAGAAAAAGAGGAAAACAAATAGGTCGTAAGTCTGGTGAAAAACCACACCGTTATAAACTATCACCTTATAAAGCAAAAATAAGAAAGTATATGAAAGAAGGCCGTAGTATTAATTCTATGGCTAAAGAGTTTGGTGTAAAATGGCAGACTATGAAAAATTATTGCTATGTGAATATAAAGGTTAAACCTTTACCACCTCTTACAGAAGAACCAAAGAAACACGGCCATCCTACTTATAGAGAAATAGAATATTTCAAGAAACTAGATCGTAAAACTAAGTAGGTTGCAGCCCATTAAGTTTTTTAAATTTCTTTATTTTTTATTATAAATAATAATGTAAAAACTCTAAAAAAAACGGTAAATTTTATGTGCATAAAATTGTGTATAAAATAAACAATGTATAACAATAAATATATTGAAAATAGGGTAAAATAGGGTTAAAATATCGTTAAAACATATAAAAACTACACTAGACGGAGTTTATCTTTGAGTATTCAGCCGAGTAAGTAGCCATATTTAGTGTTATTTATCCGGTTTTATACACAAAAACGACACTAAATGTAGTTTTTAGGTGTTAAATGTGCATAAAATGTGAATAATTTATTTATTTTGTGCATAATCTGAGTATAAGGAATAGATATGGTACGACACCTATTTCAACGAACAATTACAAAAAATGGTAAAAAGGTAAAAGCCTGGTATTATTGGTTTTATGATGAAAACGGTAAACAGGTTAGAAAATCTTGCGGCCAGAACGGTAAACCTTGTTTAATTAAAAGGGATGCTGAGGCGTTTATTGCAAGTCTTAAAGATGAAGATTTAATATCTACATCAACTAAATCAATTACATTTAATGACTATTGCCAAGGGTTTTATGATCCTGATTCAAGGTTCATAAAAAAACAAGCTGCCAGAGGATTTAATTATCAAGAGAATTCGTTATATCAAAAAAGGCTTTACGTTAAAAAGTTTTTAGCTGCCTTTGGTGATATGAAAGTAACTGAAATTAGGGCCGGTAAAATTGAAAATTGGCTGATAGATATGCAATGTTCTAATTCAGTTAAAAACAATATATTAGCCGTGTTTGATGAAATTGAAAGTGAGCTTTATTCAGATGGATTAATAGAATATGAGATCCATGTAAAACACTTTAAGAGAAATACTAAAGATAAAGGGATTCTCACTATTGCAGAAATTAATCAGTTATTTCCGGCTGATTATGATAGTTTAATTAATATATGGCGAGTAAGGTCTAC
>AUXO017772787.1_pt1 | contig 14504 bp, 19 predicted proteins | sample 768731 | NCBI WGS metagenome assembly AUXO01 (sample SAMN02715735, study PRJNA202380) | gut metagenome | biome: sheep rumen | host: Ovis aries | place: New Zealand: Palmerston North | reverse complement strand
GCTGACTGGGGAGCGTATAATTCAGATGATTCAAAGGCATTTTACAGAGCTTTTAAGAATTATCTAAAAAGAACATTCCCATCTGCTGAACTAATCGGATTTAAGCCTAACCACTATGATTTTAGTGGTTTTATTAAATTTGATGGTATAACTATCTATATCAGTCACGATATAGATAGATCAAGACAGTATGTAGACTTCAATGATACTGGATGCTCACATGGAGTTCTTTTCAGAATTGCTGAAAATGAAAAGGACTATCACGGAGGCCCAAATCATTTTAGTTCAATATTCTGTTTAGAAGAAGAATTAAATAAATTAATCAACTGTGAAAAAAGGAGAAGAAACTATGAAGAGAAGAGTGCTTAGAAAGAATCCTTGGACGACCAAGGATATGATGTGTCATATTATTGGTAAATTAAAAGAAAATAATCTATTGCCAGAGCATATAGATTATTATAGTTATGCTGGTGTAACAAGAAAAGAGATAGAGCTTACAAGTGAAGAATTTAATATTCTCACAATTCCGGCTTACGGAGGCTCTGAGGGAATATATCTTGATGTATATTATGTAGATGATTTCGAGAAGCCTTTACATGAATATCATAATATATTAACAGTTAAGACTTTAGAAACATCAGATGATGCTATGTATGATATGTACAAATTGGCAGCTGATATCTATTTAGAATATCAGAAATGGATAATAAAGGAATCCATCAACCTCGATAGATCAATGGGAGAGTATTATGCTCTTGATTATGGAAATCATATAAGATATTGTAAGAAATCTGATTATGTTCCAGATAAATATAAGGGTGAATATAATCTTATTGATTTAGATACATATGAATATGTTGAGGAGGTGGCTGTATGATTACATTAGATATCTCTCGTCACAATCGAGAAAAGAAAGATAAAGTAGTTCTATGCTATGACCGATATGCTGTAGATGATAGTATAGCTGTATTAGCATATATACTAGAATCCGAAGATCCGTCTGAAATAGGAGATTTCTACGGAGATTTAACCCGTAATATTTCTGCATCAGAGGGGAATTTTATAGCATTAGATGCTAACAATGCTCCTAATCTGGTAAAAGAATTTTTAAGAAAGAAAAGCTATTATGTAGAAGAAGAACCGACATATTACCCTTCGGGATTTTGTATGTATCCATGTGTTACCCTATCTGATAAATTTTTCAAAGAATGTGATACTTATGATAGTTTAGAAAAATTCTTTGAAACGAAAATTTCGAAAGAGGGGTGATGTATATGACTTTATTAGAAAGAGCTAAAGAACTTATAAATTCTTTTACAAAAAAAGAATATGGTTCTGAGGCAGACTTTTCTGATCTTAGAAAAGTCGATATAGCATATACTGAAACAGAAGATGGAGAATCTGTACAGGTGTCCTGTGACCTAATCTATAATTCACTTACTGTTTTTGTAAATGGAACTGTAAAAAAGAATTACAGATATAAGTCATTATATGGGCTTGTTGTATGTCAGTTGGAATCACTTGATTTTGACTGTCTTACAGCAATTTGACAATATTTAAAAACCCTATTCTTAATTGAATAGGGTTTTTTCTTAATCATTCTTTTTTCTTGTTATCACTTCTTCATAATCTTCAACGGAATGTATAAGTCCATCGGGTATAGTTGCTTCGATCTGTCCGTTTACTATATCTGCATAATTCCTAAATTTATCTATCTTTGGGCTGTCTGAATCAGTAAATTCTTTTTCTTTATCTAGCCATTCAGATAGAACATTAACACTTTGCTGAATATGCTCTGGGAGCTTAGTATCACAATCATTAACTGCAAGAATAAGTTTATTTATTCTTTTTGCATATCCTGGCATTTCCAAAGAGGCAGAAACTATTTCATTAAAATATTTTAATTTTCCATCATCATTTTTTATTGCATAAGATAAAAACATAGGAATTTTAAACTGATTGCATAAAAGTTTTAAACTACTGATTTCTTCTTTAAACTGATTCAAATTCTGTTTCGAAAGACTTTTTTTATTGCTCATTAGAATTTTCCTTTCTTTTTAATACAAAATAATCTTCATTTTTTCCTTTGTTACCATTACTAAAGGTAGAATAATCTTTTATCAGATTGTTTTTATCAATAGTAATTCCCAACTGACTCATAAATTTTTCAAACAAGTCATAGTCAAGTTTAGCTTTTGTAACAGTAAAATCAGAAATATCAATTATTCTTTCTGTGCCGGACTCTTTATCAACTGCATTAAAAGTAGCAGTCCATATATCCAAATCTTTATTATGGATAATATAAACAAGTCTGAAATCCTTATATTTCATTATTTTTTCACTAAAAAGAATATTCATAGGCTTATTCCTCTACATTAGTTTTTCTATTGCTGAAAAGAAATCAAAATCATCATTATTATCATCATCTGAATTTAAAGTATCTTCTATATTATTAGAAGTATCATCAGAAATAATGTTTTCATTAGTCTGAACTGGGGCTGTGCTTCCGTATGGTTGCTGAGTAGATTTTTCCTGCTCTGAAAGCTCTTTTTCAACCATATCTTTAATATTTTCTGAACGAGTTTCTTCTATTATAATATGTTCATCTTGTCCATTCTGAATGGTAGCATTATCTGTATTGTCATTAGATATATGTTCTGTTACTTTTGATAAATTCTCCTTTATATTTATATCTTCTTTTTCATTTGATTTTAATTCTTCTGTGGCAATAACTTCTTTCTTTTGGGTAGATTTCTTCTTTCTCGTAGTTTTAGAAGAGTAGTTAAACGAAATATAGTCATTAGGAAAAAAATATTCATAAAAAGGTGTATCCATATAATGACGGAACACATTTTTAAATAATACTCCCTTATATCCGAGTGGAATTTCATTTATCTTATCTATTACATCTTGTTCTTTTTTTCCAAATCTAATATGAATAACAGATGGTTTAATATCAATACTAATATCTTCTTTAATTACAGGAGAAGGGATTGTAAAATCCCTATCTCCTCTAGCCCATGCTATAATGGCAAGCTTCATAAAATTATTGAAGTAATATTGGGGAATTGAATTAAGACATATCAAATCTGGATCAAGTTTTGAATATAATCTGATAGTTACGTCCATAATATGCCTCCCTATTTACTATTTATTCTGTAGAAATAATATCCTCTGACATTTGAGAATATATTACTGAGTGAAGTGTCATTGCTGTTTGCTGATATAAGTTCAAGAGAATCCATATCTTGAAAAACTTCTGCAATATAATCTTTCCAAGCGTCATATGTTCCACCTGCTGCGATAATATAATCAACCTTTGCAAAATAGTTATATACAGATTTCAGTTTTTCGATTACTTCTGAACAGACAAGTTTTCTGTTTTTTTCAAGAATCTCTGAAAAATCAAGTTGAAAACTCTGCATTTTCTTCTTATTAACTATTTTAAGTTTTCCATTTTCAAGATTTGCTTGTATATCAACAACTGTAAAGGCTGTATTATACTGATTATTGATGTCATTACAGGTTCTTTGGAAAATTTCAAGCATTCCATAATGATCAAAAGTCTCACAGTTTTCTTTGATTACTTCGCCTTTATGAATATGGTAGGTATCTACTGTGTTAAATCCTGGATCAAATACAAGTACGTCTGAGCTGAAGTATTTTCTAGCCTCTGCAATACTTTTACCCTTTTTTTCTGTTGAAGCTGATATAAGCGCTCCAAGTGGTTGAGCCATTATATAAATATCATTTCTTGCTATATCGAATTCATATTTTTTGAAAGAATTTCCACCTATAGCAAGTTCAAAAGAGTAGTGTCCTTCTAGTGCATCAAGTATATCATTTCTAGCATCACCGAATAATTGTTTTGGTGGAAGACCAGTCTGAATAACTATCTTTTTACCTTCTGGATTACCAAAACTGTTAATCTGTAGTCCTAGAGCAAATCCAACTGATGCGATTATTCTATATTCTTCTGAAAGCATCCAATGTCTTCCATAATGTTCTGCGACAGAATCGTGTACATCATCCATTGTTGCTTCATTATAAGCAAGATTACCTACTACCCAATAATTACCATTATTATCCTTATATCTGATATCTGATGAATTAGGCGCACCTAAACTTTCTCTATCTGATGGAATTCTTTTTGCGTATGATGGAAAACACCATAAACCATTCTGTGAAATACCTTTGACTGCTGAATAACCTATATCTAAGGCTATTACCCACTCGTCATTTTTACCCGGAAATGGGGTAGAGTTAATAATTGTCCTCGTTCTAAAATCCTTTGTTTGCATATTTATTCTCCTTATTTAATATTATTTTCATTATATATAACTCTTTCATAACCTAATGTTATTTTCGAGCAGTAATATTTTTTTCGGCCAACTGAGTTAATACTTCATTTAATGCGGCTTCCATAGCAAATATATCTATTTGATGTCTATCATTAAAACTATCTGCTAAAACATCCAAGTATTCCTGAGTTCTTTCCATAAACTCGCTGTCATTTTTATACATTCCTTCTTCTACAGCTACATCTATAAAAGGCTTTAGACATATAAGATATAAATTAGATATAGAAAACAAGATTTCCTGTAGAGATAGTTTTTCATCTTCAACTAACTGGAAAGAGTGTATTGTTTGTGCTAATAGACTTGTAAGTTTTTCAGATCCATTAGTGCCTTTCTCATTAGTTGCTGTCGGAAGAATATTTTCCAACTTGTTAAGAGAATCATTCTTTTTATTCATTTTTTACTCCTTTTCATTTGTTATTGTAATAACTTTCTGCTGCCAATTCGTCCATTATCCATTCATCAATAGCTCTGTCACAATTTTTTGCATAATCCTTTTCACTCATATCTTTTGGTCTTTCCTTTAAAATACTCGGAAAAGGCACATATTTATCGGTAAGACCACCAAATCTTGAGCTGACATAAAAATCAAGCATAAATTACTCCTTTCTTTAAAGTTGATTCACCTTATTGACGATAATATCGTCATCATATTGACTACATTTATATTATGTCATTTTTCAAAACAAAAAATATTTTTTTGAGCAAAAAAAATAAATAAAACATTTTTTATTTCAAATAAAACATATTATTAACATAGAATTAGAGCATGATGACGGGATTTGTAACTAAATACTGAAATTTATGCTCTGATTTATTAAATAATTATTTAATAAATTTTTTAGAAAGGGCCGTTGTAACGGTAAGGGTAAGAAACTATGAACGAAGGAAGAGTAGCTTTAAATGAAAATAAGGAGTTTAATGCTCCTTGGGGTAATGTTGGATTTTTGCAGAATATGCCTTGGTCGAATCCGATTAACGAACCAGAAGAAGTAAAGGAAGAGGAGATTATTACTACAAATCTACCTTGGTCTTATAACGAGATAGAAAATAAGGCTGAAAAGATTGTAGAAGATAATATTCCAAAGCTAAATCAGATTATTGATGAAGAATTTGAAGCTGAAAAGGCTGAGACAGTTGTAGAGAATACTGTTACTGAAACAGAAATATCTGTATCAACAGAGATTCCAATTGCAGAACCAGTTGCAGAACCATTTGCAAAATCTGAGACTGAAAATGTCAAAGAAGAAGTAGCAGAGGAAGAAAAGAGAGTATGGTCAGAAATGGCTAATGCACTTAATTCTTATCCGATATCGGATGTAACATTCAGTAATAAGCTGAAAGAAGCAACTCTTGAAGAGCTGAAAGAAGCTCTTGAACTTATTTCAATGCGTGGTAGAAGTGCAACTAAGATTGCACGTATTAACGCAAGGATCAAGAAGCTTGAAAAAGGCGAAAATGAGACAACTGAAAAGGTTGTTGAATTTAAACCTGCTAGTGAAGATGAACCTACTGAGGTTTCTGTTACTGAAGATAAGGAAAAGACCGATGTTGCTGCTGAAACTGCAAATGATGCTGATACTAATGAAACTGATGAAGTTGAAAACAAAAACGATACTACTAATGATGAAGCAGAAGTTGAGGACAATCTTCCAAAAGAGCCAATCTTTAAGGAAGATGAATTCGTAAAAATTAACTTGCAAGATATTCCAGATAAGGAGAAAAGCATATTGTATATGCTTAATCATTATCACATAGCACCGGATCTTTTAAACAGCCTTTTAGAAGGTAATTTTGAAGGGGCTTGGGAGAATATAAAGGCTCTTAATACTGAAAATCAGTCTGTAAAAGACAAGCTCACTAAGGAGCTTGGTGATGCAAATGATGATAGACTAAAAATTGTAAGATTTTTGGTTAAGAAGGCAACAGATGAGCCTGAGTTTGCAAATCAGATTATGCTTGAACATAAGAATTTTGAAAGGTGTTTTAACTTTATTACAAATAAGGTTAGAGAAACCTTTGCAAAACAGCCTAATGGATGTGTTCAAGTAGATGATGATAAAGTCTATTCTTGGGCTGTTGAATATTACTGGCTTGATGATTTTGAGCAGGTAATGGAGGAAAGGCGCAAGAAGGAAGAAGCTGAAAGGAAGAGAAAAGAGGCTGCTGAAAGAAAGAAGAAGAAGGGAACTAAAAAGACTGCAAAAACTACCAAAAAGGCTGATGAAAAAAAGGCTGAAGAAAAGGTAGTTGAAGCTAAGTCTGAGACAACTACTTCTGAAACAACTACTGAAGCTAAAACTGAAACGGAAGTTAAGGACGAGGTTAAAGTGGTTGAAAAGGAAGATGTAAAAGTTGTAGAGTCTTCTGTTCCTGTCAATACAGCTGATATAACTCCTTCTGTAGAAGACAGCTATGGACAACTTACTTTTTCTTTTTAAATTAACTATAAAAGAGCAGAGAGTTTTACTTTCTGCTCTTTTTTGAAAGGGGAGAATTAACTATGTATAAGAAAACCATAATAAATAATTATCTTGCAAAGGATTTTCCGCAAGAGATTATTGAAAGAATATCAAGAAGCAGGAGTAAAAACAGAAATCGTTCATATGTATCTTATGAAAAGGTTTCTGTCGGGAAAACAAAGAATGTAGATATGCTTACATTTTTTAATATTCCCGAAGATAAAGATGATGCCGATATAATTAGATATTTTGTATCGGTTGATGACTTTAAGATATTATTTTCTGATGGATTTATAACTGGTACAACGTACTATGATTATAGACGTGATCAGAAATACACTAATATATTAAATACCCTAGAAAAATCCTATTGTATCATGGATGATGGAGCAAAAGAGTATTTTAAAAGGGTAAGTAAGCAATTTTGCACAAAGTTTGATGATATCTTTCTTGCTTTAAGAAGGCTAGAAAGATATACAGATTATAATAAAGAAGATAATAGGAGAAGAAAAAGAGCTGAAAAAATCCGAAATGAAAGAATAGAGGATTTTAAACTTTTTAGAAATAAAAAGATTCCTAAATATGTTGAAAACAGTTCAAAAAATGCTCCTACATACTTCTTTGAGGAGAATAATAACCTTTATTGTACTCACTGTAAAAAGGATTATCCACTAATCAAACTGGATAAACATAAAACCGAAAGACAATGCCCTGGATGTAAAAAGAAAGGAACTGTACAGAGGGTGTCACAATGTAAAAATACGTTTAGTTGGCATCAATATACAATAGTTCCTCGAATAAAAGGAGACAAAGTTGCTGTGTCTATTTATTTATATACAGAATATATACATAAGTCTGATTACAGAAACAAAAAGATGTATTCAAAAGAGTCAAATCGAGTAATAATGGATACAAAATCAACAAGTATTCATTATTATCATAATTGGGGCAAAAACTGTTCTACATTCGAAAGATGCACAGCCACAACAGGAAATTTCAATGAAAGAAGTGGTATGTATGGTTGGAGCATTAACGAATATTGTTGTAGAAGAGGAATTTTAAGAAACAAGAATGTTATAAAAAACGCTCCTGGTTACGATTATTATATACAGGAAGCTAAAAACGTAGAAAATTTGATGAAATCCAATAAGGAATGGTATTGTTTAAATACAATAATAAACCTTTATTATCATCATGAAGGCGAAAATATTGAAAAGTTCAAAAAACTTGATATGTTTAAGCTATATGATAATATCAAATATTGGAAAGACATCAAATTCTCAGAAAAAGAGCCTCATAAGATACTTAAAATTTCAAAAGAAATGTTTAAGTATATGAGAGAATCAAAAAGGGATGTCTACACGTTATATAAATTACAGCGTATAAACAGATCAAAAATTCCTTTTGATGCAAGCTTCTACGAACTTCTTGCTTCTAATAATTTATCAGATAATTATATGGCACTATACAGCAAAAGAAGACTTGCTAATTATCTCATTAAAAATAAAATTCCTTTATATAGCTATGAAACTTATTTAAAGCATCTTGAACTTCTTGAATATCCAAAAAATAAATTGTATCTTTATCCTAAGAACTTTAATAAAATGGACAAAGTTCTTAGAGAAGAATATGATGAAAAGATAAGAGTTTTAGAAGAAGAAAAGAGAAAAGCTACTATTTCAAAGCAGCTTAAAACTTTGTCTTATGACGAAACCTTACAAGATCCAAATGATGAGCGCAATATTAAGATGCACAAAATCATAAATGGTCTTATGCAGATGAAAGGAATAAAGAAGTTCATGGAAGGCTCAAACGGTCTGCTTGTCAAAGTGCCGGAAAATGTTTTTGAAATAAAACAGGAAGGTATTCGTCTTGCAAACTGTATAGGCAGATTGTATTCTGACCAAATAATAAATGGAGATACCTTTATCTTCTTTATAAGAAGGGTTTCTGATCCAGAAGATTCTTATTTTGCAATGGAATATAAAGAAGGTAAAATACAGCAAATCCATGGATATGCAAATTGTAATGCAAATAATGAAATTACCGAATTCTGTAACAAATTTGGTAGTTTCTTAAGTAAAAAGCATTTCAATCCAAAGAAGCTCTTAGCGGCAGCATAAATTTTAGTATAAAAAAGACTCTATATCACTTGTGGTATAGAGTTTTTTTATTATTAAAAAATTCAAAAATTACATATTTTAAATAAGTATTATTTTAATGATGAATTGGAAATCATAATTTAATACTGAATATTTAAAGAAAGGACAGACAAAAGTCTGCAAGGTGAAGTAACTATGAATTTTGTAATAACAGAAAAAAGAGACTATGATAGGTATGTTATCTACGATATGGATAACAAAGGCTCTGCTTGTGTGTCAAAATACACAATCAATCAGCTACTTAAAGAACATATTGTTATCGGAGTAGTTTACAGGTTTGATGATTATGATGAAATCATTATTGAAGAAATCAAACCAATGACAAAGGATGGAACTAAACCTCTTAAGAGGGTTGTTAGAAATTCTTTTGTTCCTGATACTAAGCGTTCTTATGCTACCGTATCAAAAGGTCTATTTCCATCAAGAGCTGAAAAGAAAGCCCTTAATGAAAAAGCAAAAAAGACAAAGGCTACTAAAAAAGCTAATAAAAAAGAGCAAAAGTTGGCTGAAGAAACAAGAATAAAGGATGAAAAAGAAAAAAAAGAGCTTAAAAAAAAGAGAAAAGAGGAGTTAAGAGTAGTAAAAAAACGTATTCAGAAATCAAAGCCTCAGTTTTATTTTCAGAAACAGGAAATAATTGCTTCTGAATATAATGACTCATCTACTTATCATTATAAAGTAGAATGCAGAACTCCTTCCGCACTCTCTATTTTCAACAAAATAATAAAATCGTCCTCTTGTTTTGCCGATACAAGTAATGCAGGAAAAATAATTAAAAGGGGTGGTATTTTTTCAACAACTGTCTCAACAAATTGGCCATTAGATGATGAAACAAAAATTCAGCTATTTGCTGATAAAACAATCTGGGTTGATTTTGATGGTTCTTGGGAAAATAGATGTGAAATCCTATTTGAAGAATGGAATAATTATAAACCGGTCTTCACATATACTCACGGAACTGAGTTTAATGATAATACATATTTTGGTGCAGATTCCTATTGCGATTATTCAGCTAAAGGCTTTGCTAAATATTTTAGAAAGAGACTTGGAAGACCGGAGCGTTAGATTTATGAAAGGAGAATTAACTATTATGTATCATAAAAAATATAATAAAAATGGAAAAAATGTTTTAAAATTATCTGATATTACAAGAGATAGTTCTCCAATAATCATAACTCAATTAAAAAATTGTGGTTATGAATATATTGATGAACTGGAAGATGTGAATGTTAATCAGCTTATTGATAAATGCAAGTTTATCAATAAAGATATGATAACTAATTTTGTTGAATATCTATCAGATCTAGGCGTGATGCTTAGATTTGAAGATATTGAATACTATATAAGCTGTAACAATGAATCATATGCTTATGCTATTACAAAAGCATTATTTGATAACAAAGAAATGGCTTGGAATGAGCTTGTTAAATATCTAAATAAATATGTTATAGATATTTATAATAGTAAGGATATTCTGATTCATTATAACAAGGATGAAAGCAGAGTAAATGTTGTTATAAATAATGAAAAAGCTCTTGAATTCCACATAAAAGCTCTTGAATTCCACATAAAAGAGCGTATAGCAGTATAAATATTCAGTAAATCAAGAGTCGAATTTCAATGTTCGGCTCTTTTTTTTGCTCAAAAAATTTTTTTATTTTTAATTTCTGTCATACTATAGATGAAAATTAAAAACCAGATATTTATAAAATATGAAAGAAAGGACTACAATATGAATAAAGTAATACTTATTGGGCGCTTGACTAGAGATCCCGATGTGAGATATTCTCAAACTAATGGTGAAGAACTTTGTATAGCACATTATACACTAGCTGTTGACAGACGTTTTTCAAGAAGAGGAAACGAAAATGAACCATCAGCAGACTTTATATCCTGTGTAGCTTTTGGAAAATCGGGAGAATTTGCAAAAAAATATCTTGAACAGGGTATAAAGATTTCTGTGACTGGCAGAATACAGACAGGTTCTTACACAAATAGAGATGGACAGAAGGTTTACACAACAGAAGTAGTGGTTGAGGATCAAGAGTTCTGTGAAAGTAAAAAGAATAATGATGTTCCAGGGGATTTACCATTTAAAAACTAAGTTAAAGGAGAAGAAGAATGAGTTTTAATGTAAAATGGACAAACAAATTTAGTGGTGAAAGTGGTTTTGTAGGAAAGGTTTTTAAGTCGAAGGGGTATTTTGAAAATACTTATGAACAAAACGCAGCTAAAAAGTACAGATATAGACCTGAAGCGGAAAGAGATATTGAATTTCTTAACTCGGCAGGAGAAGGAGATAATAATAACTTTGAAATAATTGAGGCATAAAAAGGAGATAATTTATGATCGATATTAAGGTAGATGATGATACATTAAGAAAAGCCATATTTGCATTTCAGTCTATTGAAAATATTAAAAATACAATCAGCTCTGCATATACTGGACTATCAGAAGAGCCTACAAGCGGAACAGACTTCTATAATATTTGTGATTTCTACTATGATATTTATACAAAGATAACAGATTCATATGAAGGTCACGACTCTAAAGAGATTCAAGACCTAGAAGACACGTTAAAAAATCCAACAATAGATATTGAAGTAAAACTGATTAAATTAAAATACTTTGTTAAGGAGATATAGTAATGGCTAATATGAAAAGTTCGCTAAAAAATCGAATATTACAGCTATTAGAAGAAGATGAATTTGGTGATTCACTAAAGTTGTTTGAAAAGAATATATATGACGATTTAGCAGAAGATATTGGACAAAATGTTGATGATTCTATTTCAAATGACAATCTAAGAACTGTAATAAGAGATTACTTTGAAAGATATTCCGATGTAGATATAAACGATTTTGATGTCTATATGGAGAAAAAAGTGGCTGATAATCCTGGAATGTTTGGAATGTATGATGAAGTGATTGATAACTTTCTTCAAGTGTTAAGTAGTCTTAACATAAAAGAAAGTGACAAGGATCAGATATTTAAGGCTGTGGCAGATATATCAAATTCGAGACTATATTATTTTATGCTGATTATGAGTATATCTGATGCTATTTACAATAATCTTGAAAAAGAAACAGCAGATAAGATTATGTATGAGGCTACACAATCTCTTAATAAATCCACGGATTCTATAATAACGAATATAGAAAATGGGAATATACCGAAAAATACTAGAAATAAATCTGCGAAAACAGCGAAAAAGGATAAAATATTTAATAGCAGAAATAATAAGGTAATAAGTTTTTCTAAAGCAGTAGGTAATGATAAATAACATTTTTAAAATGTTAAATATAAAATATAAGGAGGTCTATATGACTAAGCAGGAATTTATCAATGCAGTAGCAGAGGAGTCTTCTGTTACAAAGACAGATGTAGAGAAGGTGGTTAAGGCAACTCTTAACACTATCCAAAAGGAGCTTGTAAATGGTGGAAGTATCACATTTACTGGATTTGGAACTTTCTCTACAAAAGAAACTAAGGAGCGTGAGGGAATCAATCCTAAGACTATGGAAAAGATTATAATTCCAAAGTCACGCAAAGTTTCATTTAAAGCAGGTAAGAGTTTAAAAGATTCTGTAAAATAATTCTATATTTTGTGCTTAAAACATAGCATTATTTTAACTTACTCTTTTGTAACTATTAAACATTTGCACCAAAAAAAATATCACAGTTTAAAAGGCCATTACATTTGTAATGGTCTTTTTTATATTATATAATATGAAATGTGAGTAGAACTTCGGAAAAGGAGAAAAAAATATATGTCAAAAAACACATATAAAGATATGGATAAATTCTATAAACATAAAAGAGAAAAAAGAAAAGAATACTATGGAAGAACAAAAAATGCTTCTAATGGCAATAAAAGATTTACAGAAGAAGAGATAGATTTAATTCTAAAACATGAAGTTTCAGACAGAGAGCTTGCAGAAAGATTAGGCAGATCAATGAAGGCTATTCAAAATGCCAGGTCTAACTATAAAAAGAAACGTGAAAATACATTAAATTAAGTAAAAAGCACTTCGGTGCTTTTTTTTTGCTCAAAAAAATATTTTTTATTCTCTTTTTGGCCATATTATAGACAGATTATAAAAAAAAGGAGATAAAAATTTGAAACTTGTGATTGCAGAGAAGCCCAGTGTAGCTAGAAGTATTGCAAGCGTAATTGGGGCATATAAAGAAGAAAAAGGATATTTAGAAGGAAATGGATATATTGTGACTTGGTGTTTTGGACACTTGGCAGGTTTTAAGTTGCCTAATTGTAACTGGACTATGGATAATCTACCACTAACATTTTCTTATATTCTTGAACCTAGAGAAGATACTAAAGAGCAGTTCAATAATATAAAAGCTCTAATGAATAGACCTGATGTTACATCATTAGTTGAAGCGACTGATGCAGGTAGAGAGGGAGAGGCTATATTTAGATATGTATATTATGCTGCTAAATGCAATAAACCATTTGAAAGACTATGGATTTCATCACTTACTGATGAAGCTATAGAGGAAGGCTTTAATAATCTTCGCCCAAGTAGCGAATATGATTCTCTATATAATGCAGCACTTGCAAGAGACTTTGGAGATAAAATCATTGGACTTAACGGAACAAGACTATTTTCTATTGCATATAACCAATTTAAACCAGTTCTTTCTGTTGGAAGAGTTCAGACACCGACACTAAGCCTTATATGTGAAAGAGAAGAAGCCATAAAAAACTTTGTTTCTAAAAAATATTATAAATGCCATCTGATAAAAATAATAGATGGTAAAAAACTAGATGCAATTACTGAAAATATAGATGAATTAGAAAAAGCAACTGAGATAGTAAATAGATGTAATGGCAAAAATGGATATGTAAAAGATGTAAAAGTTCAAACAAAAACAACATCTGCTCCAAAGCTCTATGATCTAACACTATTGCAAAGAGACTGTAATAAATTATTTGGATATACAGCACAACAGACACTTGAGACTGTACAGGCATTATATGAAAAGAAACTCTGTACATATCCTAGAACGGACTCAAACTATATAACAGCTGATATGGAAGATTCAGTTAGAGAACTGATTACTATAGTAAGGTATAATGTCGATTTCCTTGAAGATATTGAGCCGGACTTTGATATAAAAAGAGTAACAAATGATAAAAAGGTAACGGATCACCACGCTATTCTTCCTACTGATGAAATATCATCACTTGATTGGGATTCTCTTTCTGAATATCAGAATAATGTTCTGACTCTTATCTGTGTAAGGCTTTATAGTGCGACTGCTAGGAAAATGACATATGAAGCTACAACCATAAAGGTTGTGTGTGAAGGAACAGAATTCAAAGCAAATGGAAAAGTAATAATAGATGGCGGTTTCTATAATATAGAAGAAAAATACAGGCTAGTAAAAGGATTTAAAAAAGATAAAGAAGAAAAAGAGGAAGAAAAAGAGGAAACAGATGGTTTACTACCACAAGTAGCAAAAGGAGAGATACTTGAAAATTGTGAGAGTAAATTATCTGA
>AUXO010139103.1_pt1 | contig 14507 bp, 14 predicted proteins | sample 768731 | NCBI WGS metagenome assembly AUXO01 (sample SAMN02715735, study PRJNA202380) | gut metagenome | biome: sheep rumen | host: Ovis aries | place: New Zealand: Palmerston North | reverse complement strand
CTTCCATATTCTTCATAAATAAAGCATCCAAGGATATTTATTACGTGAGAATGAGTTAAAGAACATATGTTCTTTGTTATCTCAAATCTTTTATTAATATTTTCTTCGTCTTTTAAGAATTCTAAAAGAGGAGATATTCTCATCAATGCTCCATTTCCATTTTGTCTTATACTGTCTATTCCACAATCAAATGGTTCTAAACCATAAATCATATTATCAATTGCCTTAAAAGTTGTGTTTCCTACGTCGAATACTCTTCCGTCAGTTGTAAAAAAACCTTTATTTAACCAATTTATCATATTTTTACAAACTTTATATTCATCAATTTTATGCTTTTTAAAATCTATTCCATCTAATAGACATAGAGTTAAACTTGTATCATCTGAAAAAGTTCCTTTTTCTTGTTTATGTGTTCCATTACCAATCATCTTAGTTATAGGGTTTTTATCCAATTCTTTTCTTTCTATAAATTCTACAGGAACTCCTATAGCATCACCTATTGCAACACCATAAATTATATCTTTTAAACTCATATTTTTTCTTCCTTTCTTTATAAATTTGTGATATAATATATTTATAATTATATTTAAAATTTTATTATTTCTCAATAATTTTTTGTATAAAAACCTTATATAATAAAAGAGAATATTTTTAAAAAGGAGGAATTATGGATAATTCTAGATATTTATATCTTGTGAAAGAAATTACAAGACACGATGAACTTTATGAGGCTGGAATTCCTGAAATTGGTGATGGTGAATATGATGATTTATATTTCGAACTTTTAACAATCGAAAAAGAACACCCTGATTGGATTGTTCCAGATTCTCCTTCTCAGAAAATCAATACTGTTCTTGTCAGTGCTCTTGAAAAGAAAGACCACGAAACTCCTATGCTTTCTCAGCAGAAGACAAAAACAAGGGAAGGTATTGCTGAATTTATTGAAACAATAAAAGGCGACATTACTGTAGGAGAAAAGCTTGATGGACTTACTATTGTCTTAGAGTATGAAGATGGCAAACTTGCTTGTGCTACAACAAGAGGTACTGGTTATACTGGAGAGATTGTTACTCATAATGTTCTTACAATTAAGAATGTTCCAAAAATGATATCTTATAAAGATAAACTTGTTCTTAGAGGCGAAGCTTTAATGCCTATAGCTGAATTTGAAAGAATTAATGTGGATGGCGAGTATTCTAATCCAAGAAACCTTGCTTCAGGTACACTTAGACAGCTTGATTCTTCTATTTGTGCTGAAAGAGGTATGATTATCAATATCTTTGACCTCGTTACAGAACTTAATACTTTTGACAATGATACAGATGCTTTAAATTGGGTATCTTCTCTTGGCTTTGATGTAGTTACTAATAAGCTTTTTAAATATAGCGATACTATGGTCGATGAAATTATGGATTATATTTCATCTTATGAACATTCAATAAGGAAAACTCTTCCTTATCAGATTGATGGTATGGTTTTAAAGGCTAATGACTATGAAACAAGAAAAAGACTTGGATATACAAGTAAATGGCCAAGATGGGGTATTGCTTATAAGTTTAAGGCTCAAGAAGCTTCTACAATTCTTAGGTCTGTAGATGACCAAGTTGGTAAGACAGGCAAAGTTACTCCTGTTGGTATTTTTGACAAGATTGTTATTGATGATGTTGAGATAACAAGAGCAACTCTTAATAATTACAATCTTATCAGAAAGATGGGGCTAATGATTAATAGTAATATTTTAGTAATTAAGAGTAACGATGTTATTCCTAAAATTACTTCGGTTGTTAGCAGTCCAACAGATGGAACAGCTAAAAAGATTGAATATCCTAAGGTTTGTCCTGTTTGCGGTTCTAAAACAGAGTTTATTGGAGAAAATTTGTATTGTACTGGAACTAACTGTCCTGCACAGGTTAAAATGTCTTTGATTAATTTCTGTTCAAGAAATGCTCTTAACATCAATGGTCTTGGAGAGGAAACTATTTCAGACCTTTATGACAGAGGCTTCATCACAAGTATTCAGGATATTTACAATATTGCTGATAAAGAAGAAGAAATCTGTAAAATTAAGGGTTATGGTCAGAAGAAGATAGATAAAATTAAGAAATCTGTTGATGATACAAAGAATAAAACTCTTGATAATGTTTTAACAGCTTTATCTATTAAACTTATTGGAAAAGAAAGTGCAAAACTTGTTGCTAATGAGTTTAAGAGTCTTGATGAACTTGTTAATTCTGCTAAAGATAAAGATTCTTTTATTACAAGATGTCTTAATATCGAAGATTTTGGTGAGAGTAAGACGAATTCTTTGTACAATTATTTTTCTGATGATAATAACTGTAAATTAATTAAATTTTTACAGGATAAAGGTGTAAATCCTGTTATTGTTGCTTCATCTTCTACAAAAAATGCTTTTATAGATGGTAAAGTCTTCGTTATTACTGGTGAACTTAATGTTTACAAGAGAGAAGAACTTAAGAAATTTATTGAAGCAAATGGTGGAAAATGTACAGGTAGCGTATCTAAGAAGACAAACTATCTAATTAACAACGACCTTACATCTACTTCTTCAAAGAATGAAACTGCTAAATCACTTGGTATTCCTATCATAAGTGAAGCAAAATTTATTGAATTAAAGGATAAGGAAGAGGGTTAACCCTCTTCCTTATTTTATTACGCATATTTTAAATAATTTAAATCTAAAAAAAAGAATATAAGGTATTCAAACGGATATTATTAAATATATTCTATGAAAGGATAATTAAAATGGCTGAAAAGGTTTCCAATATTGAACAAATTATAATGAGAAAAAAGCAGCTTAAATTAGAAGATATTGATTATATTGTTCATAAAACTACAAACAAGCTAGACTTTTTAACTCTCAATTATATAGAAAAAACCATAATAGATAATAACGGAACTGACTTTATTCAAAGGTCTAAAAACAAGATTGAAGTTTTAGTTTCTCTTCTTTGTAAAGATTCAGTATCAGATATTTATGGCTTTTATGTTGCTACTTTTAATGAATATATGAAGAAAACCAATAATTCTTTTGAAGGAATTACTAGTTTTAATCTTTTATTTATTGCACTTCTCCATATTTCTTTAAAAATTATTAGGAAGAGTGCAGGAGGTAATTAATGAAAAGTCCTGTTACATTGTGTTATAGTCGAAATAATTTCAAAGAAGTTAAAATACCTCAAGAAGATAGGTTTTTAAATATGCAGATTATAGGACCTACTGGAACAGGGAAAACATCTCAAGTAATGATTCCTCTTATTTTTCAGGATTTAATGAATGACGAAGTTGGGATTACAGTTTTTGACCCTAAAGAAGACCTTTCTAAGAAAGTTATTGAGCTTGCTCTAAAAACTAGAAATAGAAAGGTCATTTATTTTGACCCAACACGTTCTGATTGTCCTAAAATAGACCTTTTTAGAGGTTCTTCTGAGGATATTATAAAGACATTATCTAGAATTTTTGTTAATAATTCTTCTATTAAAACACAAGAAGATAAGAATGCTGTATATGTAGCTAGAAATTTAATAGATAAATCTGTTCATTTACTTAAAGAATTCCCTGACCTTTGTGGAAATATGTTGAATATTGATTCTTATTCTGATTTTATTTCCGATAAATTTGGAAATACTAAACTTAGAATACAAAAATTAAAAGATTCTTTAAAAGGTACTAAAGATTATGTTAGAATTGCTGATTGTGATTGGTTTTTAAAAGAATATTTTAATCCAAACACAAACACTTATGATTACTGTGCTGATTTTAGAAGTAGAATAGAAGAATTATCTACTAATTATTACTTATCGGAAGTTTTTGTTGCTAATTCTGTAGAAGCAAAAAATATTATAGATTTTGATAAACATATTGCTGAAGGTGATGTTGTTATTATTAATACTAAAAACACACTTCTTGGATATTTAGGTAGGATTATTGGTGAGATTCTTATGATGCTTTATACCAGTTCAGTTTTTAAGCGTTTTCAGTATAATAAAATCAAGGGAATTAAAACTGTAAAACCTAACTTCTTATATATAGATGAATTTGCAACATATTCTGCTGTTACAGTTGATTTATTTACTCAGGGAAGAGCTTTCTCTATTGGAACTCATATTGCTATCCAAAATAGGACTCTTCTTAAAATGTGTGGTGGATTTGATTCTTCTTCTGAAGCATTTGCTATAGAATCTAATACTAGAAATTTAGTATTGTTTCCAGGTCTTAATGGTGAAGATGCTGATTATTTTTCTAAGCAATTTTTTAATATTTCTCCTGCAGAAATACTTTATAGACCTTTTGGACAGATTGTTTATAGAATTGTAAAAAATAAAACAACACTTCCACCAGGAATTGGACTTGTATTCTTTATTGATGAAACACCTAACGCTGAATCTATTGCTAGAGAATACAAATTCGATGAAAACGGAAAGATTATTTATAATAAGTTTGACGACTATATTAATGATGATATAGCTGAAATTGAAGGAAATTATGATTAAATATAAAAAAGGAGACCAACATTGGTCTCCTTTTATTTATTAATCTAACTTTTTAGCAAGTTCGGCTCTTAAATCTTTATTAGGAGCTCGTCTTGAATCAAGATATTTAAGTGACTCAAGTGGATTTAAGTCAAACATTTCTAAGAAATATGAAACCCTCTTTTCGTTATATCGCTGATTTTCAACGATGTGCTTTTTATTTTTTAATAGGTTGTAATTTCTTGTATCCATATTTGCTATATTTATATCCAAGCCTTCGTCAAGCAAAAACTTCCTATGCTCAATGTATTTACGCAAGATTTCTGCACCGTATGAAACATAATTCATTCTAACAAAATTAAGAATAACATTTGCTTCAGAAGTGTCCATTGAATTCAAAGTCTTTGTTAATTCTTTGAATGTGTTTGCGTCACAGCCTCCGTGCATAAGGAAATAATCTGCGATTACTTTCATATCTGAATCAAGTTTTTTATACTCTTCGAAAGCATTTTTAAGACTTCCTGAACAGCTATATCCATAATATCTAGAATAACTTCTTTCTGATGAAGCAAGAGACTCTACATAAGGGTAAAGTCTTGGTTCTGGAACATTTAGTATCGTATAAACTTCATCCCAAGTTTTAATCATAGAATATTTAGGAAGTTCTGTTGAATCAGATAAAATGTAATTAACTATTCCTGGATATTTTTTAACGTTACTTATTAAAACAGGATATTTAATCTTGTTTTCAACGTAACTAATGAGTCCAGAAACAGTGTTGCCTCCATTAATCTTATCAAGTCCATCTGTGTCATAAGGATACATAGCTGAAACTTCTTTGTAATCGAAATCAAAATTGGTTGTATATCTACCAGTTGGGAGATAAGAAACTGCTTCTTCTTCTCCTATTTCGAATACTTCCTGTTCTCCGCTTTCTTTAAAAACAAACTCTTTAGCAACTTCGTCTGTTTCTTCTGTTATATCATTTTTATATCCTATAACTCTATCTTCATATGTTCCTGAAGAAGTTTTAACAGATTCTAGAGCTAATCTCTTTATTGATAAGAGATTGGAAGTTCTGCTTCCGTTGAATTCGAATTTTTTGTGGTTTTTATTTCCACATTCAGGACAAACCTCTTCGATTTTACCAGAAGCATATCCACATTTACAATAAGTTCTCTTTATCTTTTCAGGATAATTCCTTTCGATATTAAGCAAATCGCAAGGTTCCTCTGATTTACCTACTGTAATCTTAGATACGACATCCCAAGATGAAGGTGAAATTTTTTCAAAAGACTTAAGTCTTGAAACAGCCATTATTATTTTCCTCCTTTTTTAACCTTCTTTACAAAATCGTTAATAGCAGTTTTTACTTCAGCATCTGAAGGTTCTTTATTGTAATCTCCCTTAAATTCTACAAGGTCATTGTATTTATTAAGTTCGAGAGTTACAAAAGATTTCTTGGGGTCTTTCTTCTCTCTCATAAAGAAAATTCTAGAAACTCCGTTAATAATGGAGTCTGAATAATTTCCAATACAATGATGTAAAGAATCGCCTTCTGCTACCAAAGATTCAATAGATGTAGGAGCTGTAAATACATAATCTCCAATTTCTATATCTTTAGAATAGTAATCATTTACTGCTGTAGTGAAAGCTTCTTTCTTTGAATCATCGCTTTCTAGAACTTTGATATTTTTTGTTACAATATCGTGATATTTAGTTAAATTCTGTGGATACTTTTCATATGACAAAGAGTATTTTTCGCAAATTGAAATGTAATCTACAAGAGTTTTTGCTTCATCGTATGGAAAAGCAAAATTTTTATCTGACCAATACATTCTCTGTTTAAGCAGATAATTTAAAAGGTCTGAAATTTTATAGCTTTTTCCAAGGAGATAGTATACATTTTCAAAGAAGTTAAGCTTTTTTGCTTCAGGTTTATTCCAATAAGATGTTCTCTTTGAGTCATATTTTTCATATGGCTTAAAATAGTTCATCATATCAATAATAATCTTTAATGTATTTCCATCATATTCTGAAGCGATATTCTGAATTACAGGTTTTGCAGCCATCATATCTTCTTCTTTGATATAGTCTAGAGCAATCTTTGGAAGGTCAATTACTTGATGAAGTTTTTTACCTTTCTGAAGTTTAGCATTTGGAGTCTTAAGAAGATTCCATACGAAATCAGAGTTTCCACTAGTTACAAGCTTTTCGAGCTCTATTAGATTTTCTGTTATAAATCTAAGGGTATTTGCAGTCATTATTGTAATATTATTATCTCTTGAATAACTATACTCTCCGAACATTCTTATGAATAGAGAAGAATTCTCTGTAAAGAATTTCTTCATATTTGCATTTGTGGAAACAACTTTCGCAACATAGAGAATAATATTATCTACTGAATCATAAGTTATTCTATATTCACTCTTACGATATGAATATCTTCTTTCTTCTTCACCATCAAATGTGATAAGCTTTTCAGGTAAATTTACAGTTTTTCCTTCTCCTGTATTCTTGTCGAATTCAAATGAAAAAGTTTCTTCTTCATTAAAAGCAAGAGTTTTTGTATCAAAGGTAATTGCATTAAAAGCAAGCTTGTAAAGATTGTCTGTTTCTGTAAAAACAGTTCCGTAAGCAATTGGCTTATCTGCCTCTTCGTCGTTTAATGTTTCTGAATACAATCCTTTGAGAATCATAAATTGTTCATCGTAACCGTATCCATAGACATTATCGTTGTAGTTAACGAATATTTTTCTATCCATCTTTTCCTCCTAAGATAATTTTATCTATAGTATGATATGTAGATATTCTCTAATAAATAAATTAAATTTTAAAAAAATTTATTGTTTAATATCTTTGTTTTATAGTAAAATATTAATATATAAAAATTTTAAAAGGAGGAATATATGAGAATAGGTATAACAGAATATGGGGATGCTGGAATTGATTTTCGCTGGGCAGATAAATTAAATTCAAGTAGATTGAAAACACCTTTTGACGGAGCAATTCTTATAACAAAAAACATTACAGATAAATTTATTGAAAAAGTTATTGAGCAAGAAAAACCTTTAATAATTCACTGTACTTGTACAGGTTATGGTGAAACTATTTTAGAACCTAATGTTCCTACTTATCAAAACCAACTTAATAATTTAAAAAAATTAATTGACTCTGGTTTTCCTGCAAGTAACATTGTTTTAAGAATTGACCCCATTATTCCTACTGAGGAATATTTATTGAAAACAAAAGAAATGCTTGATTATTTTTATTCATTAGACTTAGGAGTTCAAAGATTTAGAATATCAGTTTTAGATGAATATAAATTTGTAAAGATTAGATTGATTGATGCTGGTTTAAAACCTTTTTATTTAGGAAATAATTTTTATGCATCAGATAGTCAATTTAATTTAGTTGGGAACTTTCTTTCTTCTTATGATGGAGTATTTGAAACTTGTGCTGAAGAAAAATTATCAAAAATGTTTCCATCTAAGTTTGTAATTCAAGGATGTTTATCTAATACTGATTTAAATTTAATGGGACTTCCTTCTATATCTACTAGTGAAAATCCTCAGAATAGACCAGGTTGTCATTGTCTTTCCGTAAAAGAAGAACTTTTAACACCAAGGAAAGAATGTCCTCATAATTGTATTTATTGCTTTTGGAAAAAAGCTTCGGAGAAGTAATACACGAGTGCAGATTTTATCTGCACTCTTTTTCTTTACTTTTTTATTTAAATATAGTAGTATATTTTTAGTTAGAGTTAGATACATAATGTATTATTTTAAAGGTTTTTTTATAATAAAATATTTATTGTGAATTGATTATCACAAAATAAAACAAAGAAAAGGAGTTTTAAACTATGGCTGGAATTTTAACAAGATTTAAGGATATTATGTCTTCAAACATTAATGCTCTTCTCGATAAGGCAGAAGACCCTGAGAAGATGATTGACCAGTGTTTAAGAAATCTCAATTCAGACCTTGGAAAGGTAAAGTCTGAAACTGCTGCTGTTATGGCTGAAGCAACTCGTGCAAAAAGAGAACTTGACGAGTGTGATGCAGATATTAAGGAAATGGAATCATATGCTATGAAGGCTGTAAAGGCTGGAAAAGATGATGATGCTAGACGTTTCCTTGAGAAGAAGGCTACATTAACATCTAAGAGAGAGGCTCTTGCTCAGGCTGAAACTCTTGCTAGAGAAAATGCTAACAAGATGCGTCAGATGCACGATAAGCTTTCTAAGGAAATTAATGAACTTGAAGCTAGAAAGCAGACTATTAAGTCGAAGATTCAGGTAGCTAAGACTCAGGAGAAAATTAATAAGATGAATTCTTCTGTTACTACAGCTAACAATTCTATTGGTGCTTTTGAGAGAATGGAAGCTAAAGCTAACAATATGCTTGATAAGGCTAATGCTATGGCTGAGCTCAATACACCTACTGCTGATAGCGTAGAAAGCCTTATGGAGAAGTATGGTTCGTCTTCTGCTGATGTTGATGATGAGCTTGCAGCTCTTAAGGAACAGATGGGAATGAATGTTGAAGATGAACTTGCAGCTTTAAAGGCTCAGGCTAATTCTGAAGAGTAATTATAATAATTATTAAGAGGTATTTCAATATGAGAATAGATGTTAAAAGAAATAATACTATTTTGACTTTTGAAGAAATAAACAATTTGTTATATGGCAAAAAAACTGATGATGAATATAGTTGTTTCATTGATAGACATTATATTTCTTATAATACAATTCCTCAAAATTACCCAAGACATTCAAAACTTGGTGAACTTATTAAAATTTAAGTTTAATATAAAATAAAAGAAGAGGTTTTTTTACCTCTTCTTTTTTTATACATCTGTTCGATTATTTGATGCGATTATTCCTATTGCAATTCCCAATCCTATAAAAAATAATATGGGTATGCAAACTACTAAAGTTGCAGAAAGCAATCCTGCAAAGAAAATTATTCCAAATAATATTCCCAAAATCCAAATAAATACTTTTGTAAAAGCATAAAGAGTCTTGAAAATTAGGGACATTGTAAGGAAAATTAAAGTTAAAATTGTAATAGTAATCATAATTGTCCCTCCTTGTTTTTTATTAATTTTATGTATTTTTATTTTGTTTAATTATTTAAAACATACGAATTTTAGTATCTTTTTCTAATATTTTGCTGAAGAACAATTTATTAAAAATTTTTATTATATTAGTTGTTTTTTTCTGAATTTTATTATATACTATACTTATAGTAAATAATACATTAAGTAATAAGGAGTTTATTATGGAAGAGATTAGAAATAAAGATGGTTTAACAGAAAAGGAATTTTTAGAGGCTTATGATTCTAGCAAATATGAAAAGCCTTCTGTAACTGTTGATATGCTTTTGTTTACCATAGATGAACTTTCTTCTGATATAAGAAAGAATTCTACAAAGGAACTTAAGATGCTACTTGTAAAAAGAGGTGACCATCCTCATATTAATAAATGGGCTATTCCTGGTGGATTTGATAATGTAGATGAAGGTCTCGAAGACGCTGCTTATAGAGAACTTAAGGAAGAAACTCATCTTGAAGATGATATTTATCTTGAACAGCTTAAGACTTTTGGTGATAATGTAGAAAGAGATGCTAGAATGAGAGTTATCTCTGTAGCTTATATGGCTCTTACTAAGAAAGATAATATCAGCAAGACAATGTCAGGTGATGATGCAAGTGATGCTTTATGGTTTACTGTTTCAAAGGAAGACCTTGATAAAACTAATTCAATTATTTCTCTTAAAAATGCTGAAAACAATATTTCTATTGCTTACAGAGTTCATAAGGTTAAAAGAGATAAATATGAATATGAATTAATTACTGATGAAGCACTTGCTTTCGACCATATTGATTTTATCAATACTGCAATTAATAGACTTAGAGGAAAAATCTTCTATACAGATATTGCTTTTAATCTTCTTCCAGAACATTTTACACTTTCTGAACTTAGACAGGTTTATGAAGTAATTCTTGGAAAGAAACTTGATAATGGTAATTTTAGAAAGAAGATTAGCGATTTGGTTGAAGAGGTTCCAGAAATTGTTGAATCAAAAGTTGGTCATAGGCCAAGCAAATACTTTAAATTAAGGGAAGAGTAAAAAGCTCTTCCCCTTTATTATTTTGAGTTAAACTTTATTAAGTTGTAAATCCTAAAATCTTTGATATATTAGTATTGATATTAAGAATTTAAGGGTGATTTATGGATAGAATTATTGATTTTTTTAAAAATTATATCTCTTGGATAAGTTTTCCTGAAATAACTTTTGGAAGCGTATTTGAACTTGCCTTACTTTCTATTATTTTATATTCAGTTGTTAAGTGGATGAGGAAAACTAAAGCTTGGGTTTTAATGAAAGGTATTGTGTTCTTATTTTTACTATACCTTTTTTGTTATATCTTCAAATTAGAAGTATTCCTATTTATCTTTGAAAGAGTTTTTAATCTATTAATTATTGGTCTTTTAATTATATTTTCTCCAGAACTTAGAAAAGCATTAGAAGATGTTGGTAGACATAATTTTATGAATTCTTTGACATTTAGAAATGGAAATCTTGAAATAAAACAAAAATTTAGTGACCAAAGTATTGAAGAAATAATTGAAGCTACTAAACATATGTCTGAAGTTAAAACTGGGGCTTTAATGCTTTTTGAACAGAATGAATCATTATCTGATTATGATTCTACTGGTATTTCTGTAAATGCAGATATTACTAAACAGCTTATTATAAATATCTTTGAAAAGAATACTCCTTTACACGATGGAGCATTAACTTTCAGAGATAATAGAATTGCTTATGGAACTTGTTATTTGCCTTTATCTGAAAACAATGGAATTAGTAAAGATTTAGGTACAAGACACAGAGCTGCTCTTGGAGCAAGTGAAAATAAAGATTGCTATATAGTTGTTGTTTCAGAAGAAACAGGAGCTATTTCTGTTGCGTATAAAGGAAAATTGTATCATAATTTAACAGAGAAGAAACTTAGAGAATTTTTAATAGCAGCACAACAGAAAGAAGTTAAGGATATTTCTATTAAAAACAGAATTAAAGAGGGGGTGAAATTAATTGAAAAAAGAATTATTGGAAAAGATTGAGAAATATAATGTACCCCTAAAACTTTTAACTTTTCTTTTTGCATTTACTATTTGGGTTTTAATTTATAATTATAATGACCCAGTAATTACAAAGACTTTTAATTTAAGTGTTGATATTGAAAATGAAGAGCTGCTTCAAAGAGCTAGTAAAGTTTATAAAATAGTTCAAGGAGAATCTGTTTCGGTTAAACTTAAAGGCAAAAAATCTTTTATTGATTCTTTAAATAGAGAAGATGTAATTGCTAGCGCAGACCTTTCTAACTTGTCTGAAGTTAATGCTACTTCTATTAAGATAGATATTCCTAATGCATTGTCTTCAGATTGGGAAGTATCTTCTATTTATCCAGAGTTATTAAAGGTTGATGTTGATGAATATATGTCATCTCAATATCAGATAGAAATTAAAGAAAAAGGTAAGCTTGCAGATGATAAGTATTTGAAAGATTTTTCTGCTTTACCATCTTCTTTAAATATAGATGGTGCTAGGTCTTTTATTGAAAAGATTGATAAAGTTATTGTTGAACCAGATATTTCTGATGCTAAAGAAGGCTTCAGTACATATTGTTCTGTTAAGATACTTGATAAGAATGGAAATGATATAACAAGCGAAGCAAATCTAAATATATCTTCTGTTAGAGTAACTGCAACTGTTTATACTAAGAAGGAACTTCCTGTTAATATTAATATTATTAATAATGTTCCAGAGGGATATGAAATTATTGGATACGATTATTATCCAAAGACAGTAACCGTTGCAGGATATAGCGATAATTTAGATGCTTTAGAGGATTTCTCGGTTAATTACACTTTAAATCAAATAGATAATGTAGAAAAAGAAATTAATCTTGAAGATTATGTTCCTAATACTTTAATTCTTTTAAGTAAGTCTTCAATTAATTTCTCAGCAGAAATAAGTGCTTTTCCTGTGAAAGATTTTACTATTACTAAGGATAATGTAAATATTCAAAATCTTGATAGCTCACTAAAGGTTGATAGTATTACTGTTAAAAATCCTTCACTTCAAATAATTGGACCTGTTGAAGAAGTTTCTAATATTGAACTTAAAGATTTGAATATTAATGTTGATTTAACAGATATAAAGGCTGGAGATATAGAGGTAACTCCTTCAATAGAAATTAACAATGTTGAAAATACAAGAGTTTTAACTGCTCCTACACTTTATCTAAAAATTAAAAAGAAATAATTCAAAGAGAGGATAAAAATCCTCTCTTTTTTTTGCCTAAATTTATAAAACAAAACTTTTTGTATTTTTTACAAAAAGTAGTTGTAATTTTTGTTTACTATGCTATAATATACTTAAAGTAATAAATACTAAAAGTAAAAAGGGGTATAAAATATGGAAAAAATTTTGATTGTTGTAGATATGCAAAAGGATTTTGTGGATGGAAGTCTTGGAAGTAAAGAAGCTCAGGCAATTGTTCCTGATGTAATTCAGAAGATTAAAGATGTAAAAGCTTATGATGGTAAGGTAATTTTTACAAAAGATACTCATTTCGAAAATTATTTAGATACAGAGGAAGGAAAGAATCTTCCTGTAGAACATTGTATTAAAGGTACTGATGGTTGGGAAATCATTGATGAATTAAAGCCTTTTATTAGAGATAAAGGTTATAATGGATTTAGAATTAAACCTGTTTATGAAAAGAAGACTTTTGGTTGTAAAGAACTTGCCGAAGATTTTACAAAAGATATGGATTTTAATTATCCTTATGTTTGTGAAATTGAAATCGTAGGACTTTGTACTGATATTTGTGTAATTTCAAATGCTCTTTTGCTAAAAGCTTATGAGCCAGAAGTTAAGATTACTGTTGATGCAAAGTGCTGTGCTGGAGTTACTCCTGAAGCTCACGATGCTGCACTAAAGGCTATGAAATCTTGTCAGATTAATGTAATTAATGAAGGAAAAGAAGCTTGGAGAAATAACTAAAGGAGTTATATTCTATGGAAAAATTTGAAGACATTAAATCTAAAAAATTTAAAGTAGGGTTCTATGGTGGAAAGTTTATTCCTTTTCATAAAGGACACGATTATTGTATTAGATGTGCTTCAAGTCAATGTGAAAAAGTTTATGTAATACTTTTTTATGGTGGAGATGATGAACTTAAGATTTTTGAATCTCTTTCAGATGAAGACAAAAAACTTTTTACATTAGAAAAAAGGTTTGAAAGACTTAATGAAATTTGTAAAAACTATGGAAATGTTGAAGTTGCTTTAATTGATGTCACAAATGTTAAAAATCCTGATGGTTCTGAAGATTGGGATGGTGAAACTCCTCTTGTTTTAAATGTAACTGGAAAAATGGATGCTGTTTATTCCTCTGAAATTAGTTACGATGAATATTTTAGAAGAGCTTATCCTTGGGCTGAACACGTACTTGTTGACCCACCAAGAGAAAATTACCCTATTTCGGGTACAAAAATTAGAGAAATGAAGGATATTGAAAGGAGAAAATTATGGATGCTATAAAAACTGGTTTAAAGAAAATTGTGGATAGTTTAAAATCTTTAAAATGGTATGAAACCATTATGTGTATTATTATGATTGCAATTTCTGTTTATTATGCAATTAAGCCTCAAGATGGATGTCCTCAGTGGCTTGCAATTATTAATCTTATTTCTGGTATTTGCGGTGTAGTTTGTGTGTTCCTTACTGCTAAAGTAAATCGAATGAATTTTCCATTTGCTGTAATTAATACTACAGTATTTATGATTTATCTTTTCTATTTCGGAATTTGGGCTACGTTTTGGCTTGAAGCTCTTGTATACTTCCCTATGAATATTATTTCTTGGATAAAGTGGTATCAGCATAAGGATGATGAAAATAATCTTCTTGCTAAATCAAAAAGACTTACTCCTTTACAGAATGTT
>AUXO012720206.1_pt1 | contig 14513 bp, 29 predicted proteins | sample 768731 | NCBI WGS metagenome assembly AUXO01 (sample SAMN02715735, study PRJNA202380) | gut metagenome | biome: sheep rumen | host: Ovis aries | place: New Zealand: Palmerston North | reverse complement strand
TCCATTTATTTCAGTATAATAAAGTTGAGAACTTCCCCCTGAAGATGGAGTAACCCATGATAATCCTGAAGAAGTTATTGTGAGTACTTTATTAAGATCTGTTGAAGTTGTATAATCTGGAATTCCTTTATTTAGCTACTGCCATACTTGTTGTTGAGCATCAGATGAAGTACATTTCCAGATACTTCCAACATTCCATTCTATTCCAAAATCGTCTTTAAGAGCTCCTTTTACTAGATTTGCCCCAGTTACTGTAACTGTTGTATCGTCAGTTTGAAAAATTCCACTTTTTAAGGGCCATACAATTTTACCATCTGACCACTCTGGAATGGATCCACTCATTCTAAATACAGCTCCTACATTTCCAAGCTATTCGGGACACCAAATAGAACCTAATGAAGTTGCTCCACTTTCTGTATTTCCATGAATAACACGATTTATAGTAAGATTATATTTGGTATCATTATCATTAGAAGCACTCCATATAACAGACTTATTCTTTCCAGAACCAGTAACAGTTAATACTTGTCCAGCAGATGCAGATGTAAGTTCTGGATATTCTCTTATTTCTGGATTATATTTAGAATTATATATAACTTTTTCAACAGAATATATTTTTGAAGAAGTTCTTTTATCAAGTTTTATATTAAAATATTTACATTTACTTCCTATATACTAATTTCCACTTAAGAATCTTATATAACCATTTGAATAATTATAATCCTAAGTAGTTATAGTTTCTTCTTCTCCATTATATAATACTTTCAAAGTAAGACTGTAAGTATTATTTAAGGAATTTTGAACTTCTCCATTAAAAACTGGGAGAACTTTTATTTTACTATAATCATTTTGAACATCAGGCTAAATATTCTAGACAGAATCTCCAAGTAAGAATAATTCTCCTAAAATCTAATTTAGAACATCTACTATTATTACAGAAGTTGTTTCCTACTTTTTCCAGGATCTAGTATTTCCATTTTCAGATAATACATACATACGTCCCTATGTATCCATTACATATGTAGTTCCAGTTTCATCAGTATTCCACGCTTGTATCCATTCTGAATCATTAGAATCCATACTATCAACATCTCCTGCAGCAGTATCCCAGAAATAAATTTTGCCTTTATCAGATTCACCTAATACTTTCACGAAATTTGTACTAGTAGGAATCTAGGAAATTTCTATATTTACAGATTTGTCTATAGAATCAACTGTTAAAGCTTCTCCATTAACTTTAATCTTTTCAATTACATTAGGCTCTAGCTATTCAAGTTTTTCAGCATCTTCATTAGTAAAGTCATTTGAAGAAAGCCCCATACCTTCTTCTTTATCTACCTTTGTTCTTATCCAACGAATTAAATCTCCTGTAGTATTTAATATTGTAGGATTTTTAGGATTCACTTCAGCCACAGCTTCATTCCAGTCTATATCTATAACATTAATTATATTATTTCTTTTACTCTCTATTTCATTATGAGTACCTATTGTATAGTTATTCTTTAAGTTAATTGGAGCTGCTCCAAAACTTAAACTTGTATCTTTTACAGAATTAAACTATACAGAAGTTTCATCTTTTTGATCTGTATATTTAAATACATTTGAATCTTCTATAGTTGGATTTATATCATATGCATCCATAATTAATCATTTTTATTTTTATAAGTTATTTGCAATGTAAAAGTATTGTCTGCTCGGCCTTTTGATCTATAGTAAACATAGTTATCTCCAATTTCTACTGGATCTCCATCTCTCATTTCTAATGTCCCGCCTGTACTGTCTATAACATTAACCTAATCTAGTTCTTTTAACTATCCATTATCTTCCATTGTCTTTGGTAATAAAATATCCATACGCTCATAAATAGTTGTTGTATACTATGCAGGAATTTCATCTACTGCTTCATCACTATTTAATTTATTTATATAATTTGAACTATTGAGAGCTGTTGCATTTTGTCCAAAATAGAATTTATGGGTAGGCCCGTCTAAAGCACACTCTGAACATGTCTCTAATGAACTAACCCTAGCATCTAAATTATCGTATATATCCTGAACTTTAGTTAAAATTGCATTAATTATTCCTGAGAAATCAATATTTTGACTATTTTCCTAATAATTTCCATTTAACTAAAAACTTCCTATATTAAGGATTTCCTAATCTGTAGAATTTGGATTTTTATATATAAAATTGATTTGTCCACTACCTATCTAAGGCTTATTTAAAATAGAAGTATCAGTACCTTCTTTTGCAGTCCAATCAGCAGGTTGTTGTTTAGTTAAATAATGTTTATTATCTATGTCTGTTTTAGTATAATAATTATTTAAAGCAGCACTAGTTATAATATTACCTAAATCTACTTGTCCACTTGTAGGACTCAAAGTACTATTGTTTAGTTTAATACTCTAAACAACATTTCCTAAATCAATTTCATTTTTCTTATTAGTAGTAGGTTTTTTAGAAGAACCATTAATTTTAATAGTATCTACTAATATAGGTTTATTTAATATTTCACTATCAGTACCTTCAGCAGCATTCCAATCAACTTTAGCCTCCCAAGAATTAATTTGATCCTAAGTAACAAGTTTATGATCATAATCATCAATTCCATCGCTTAATTTTCCAGTAGTGGCTATAGTAGCTAAATTTAAAGAAGATGGATCAAAATCAGTTCCTCCTACCTACTTAAATTGCCCTGATAAATATATATAACATTTATAATTTGTCTAATCTATATATAAATTTCCTGAGGTAGGGTCTTCCATTCCCTTACTATAACTATAAAAAGTATTATTAATAGGGTCCACAATTCCTATTCTAACTAAACTATTTGGAAGTTTATTTATGGGAATAGTAGATGTATTACTTTTTAAAGACCATTCTGCTACTTGATTCTTAATAATATTTATTACATCTGATTCCTCGATTCCTGGATGTTGTGCTAAGTAATTTTGTACCAAATTTGTAATTTCTTGGGCAGTTAGTCCACTACAATTATAAAAAACTCCCTAAGTCCAGATTTCCTTAGTATCTTTAATAAAGGCTATTGAAGCTTTATCTACTTCTCCCCCATTTAACATAGATAAGAAACCTTCTCTAGTTGGAGCATCAATAAATATTCCGTCTAACATTTCTTATTTTAATTTATGTGTGACCATTTATAAGTATCTTTTATTACAGTGATTACTTTTGTATCTGAATTAATCCAATTATGATGAATTATTTCTGATTCTCTCAACTTTTGACCGTAAGAACTAATATAATCCCAATGAATACTTTTTACAATTGGTTCATCAGTACAATTACAAAGAGTAATCCATTTACTTCCATTGTAAACTTGGAAAGTATTTAAATCTGTATTAAAATAATGGAATCCAAATTTTATATTTGTAGGTCTCTATTCAGTAGTACCTATGTGTAAACCATCAGCAGGATTCCCATCAGAATCTACCCACCTTGTGCCATCCCAATAAATGATATAGCCTAAATCTGTATCAAAATATTCATAACCTATTTTTAATTCTGTTATAGGTCTATCCGAAGTTGGACCATATTTTGTACTACAATCACAATCTGAACCACCTTTATTATTTATATATTCTATTAACCAATTTTTTAGATTTCTATGATAATATTCAAGGCCATCATAGTTCAGATAATCACACTAAGTATTTCTTAAATTACTCATGATACAGATACAAGTTTATTCTCACTATTAAACTAATATTTTGTTCCAGTAGAAAGAGAATAGAAATATCCACTATAAACTACAAAAGATTCATTTGTAGTTCCATGTAATGTGGAAGTAATTGTAATTATTACCCCATCATCTATTGTATACGTTGAAATACTTTGTTCATCAGTAATTAATGTATTTTGATGTATAGTATTATCTGAATCTCTAACTAAAGTAATAGGAGAAGCATCTAAATCTATTGTATATATATTTCCATAAAAATCAATTACTTTAAGATTTTCTTTATTATATAAAGTAAATTGACCCATAGGAGTAATTACAGTTCTTCCCTCAAATGAATCTTGAAGAGCAATTGCTACAGCTTCTAAAGTAGTGGTATATGTAACATCTTTATAGTTTACTAATTCATCTTTATCTGCTTTAGTTACTTCCAAATCATTCAATGCTGAAGCTGTTACCTCTTCATTATCTATAATATTAGATTCTATTTTTTCTAATGCTTCAGTTATAGTATCTCCAGCTTCTATAGAATTAGTTAAATTCTATTCAGTAAAATTAGAATTAACCGCAATATCAGAAGTGTCAAGAACTGGATTAGTACTAATAGCTTTAGTATTAACTGTATAACCTTTAATAGTTGTTAGTTCAGAATATACTGCTCCACCAGAAACTGCTTTAGTATCATTTTCAGTAACTGTAGTTGCTATAGTAGGTTTATTTTTTATATAACTATCAGAAGACGTATTAGTTTCTGTCCAATCTGATTGAACATTTACTTCAGCTCCCTAAGCAATTCCTGCTAATTTAGTTTTTTCAGTAGAAGTATATACTTTATTAGTAGTTCCATCAGTTAATTTATCAGCATTTAAAGAATTAACATATAACTTATCGTTAGAGTTTACTTTTATAGTAGTATTATCAACATGAGTATTGAAATCTATAGCACTTATAGCGTCTTTAACATATCTAACCGAAGGAGCATTTGTTGTTTCAGTTCCAACTGGATTATCTAATACTAAATCTTCTATTCTATCATTTAAATCATTTAATGCAGCCGAAGTTACTCTACTATATTCATTTAATGTATTGTTTAATCCAGAAAATTTAATCCCATTAGAATCTACAGTTAAATAAGGCTAATTATTATCATTTTTATCACTATCTTCAATATTTACTTCAATAGATAAATCTACAGAAGGCTAACTTGGGTCAGAAAAATCTTGCTATATTTTAACTGTTTCATTAGAAGATTGTATAAATCCATTTAATGAATTTTTTATTTCTCCATCAACAGCACTAACAGTAGCAAAATTATTAGGATTAATAACTTCTCCCTATTGATTTCTCTGAATTTGTCCAGTGGTATGGCTTTTTATTTGAGTAGAAAGATTTTGAAGTAAATTGTCTAATCCTGAATCATTTAAATAATATTTACTCATTTACTTGATATATTATTAATTCGTTTTATAATCTTATCTATTTTATTGTCTATTTCAACAAGTTTCTTTTCAAATTCTTTCTATTTATCTTGTAAAAGAATTAAACTTGAATTTAATTTAGTATATTGTTTATTTGATTTATTTTGAACCTATTCTTTTACACTATTAATAATATCATTTACTTGTTCAAAGGATAAGGAAGAAAGTCCTAAATCCTTTGTAGAAAATAGAACTTTCCATCCTTTATTAAATATCCTTATTTCTATTTCATCCTTAATAGGATAAATCCATAAACAATTTTTATTATATGGCTCTCTAAGACTTATTAAAACCTCTGAACTTTGTTGATATGAAGTATTATTTCTATTAATTTTCTCCATAGAATTTGAAATTATTAGTTACAGAAGTTGCAATTTGAGTATTATTTAGAGCAGTAAAAGATTCTAAATCTTCTTTAGTATTTAAGAGAGTACCTATAATAGTTGGAGAATCATTTCCTTCAACATTATCTAAATCGTCTAAAGCTTGAATTTCCTCTGGAGTTCCAATAATATTAGACATTATTCCAGATTTATCTTCTTCAGCATTTATTCTATTAAATAATTCCTGTATAGCAGATTTTACACTATAAGTTAAATTAAAGGGATCTTCTATATTTATGTTTCTACTATCATTAGGATCATTTACTGTAACTGAAATCTACTCTGATCTAACATTATGAGGATTAGGTTTATATATAACAGAAATAGGTTCTCCAGTTAAAGTATTATTATAAGCTAAAGCATCCTATCCAGTTATATTATCACCTTCAGCATATGTAGTATTAATAGCCTCATTAACTAAAATTGCTTGTCTATCAGTAAGTTTAGTTCCTACACTTATAGCTCCTGGAATTTCCATGAATGCAGTAGTTCCACTATTAAGATGGTCTTCAAGACCTCTTTCCACTGCATATCCTCTACCTCCATCAAAGGCAGTTCCAGTAACTGTACCTATTACAAGATTAGAATAGCCGACAGGAATCCATTGAGTACCTGTCCATCTGAATTGTAAACTTTGTGGCCTTTCAGAAGGTTGTGCTTCAATATAGATTTTTCCAGTTTCTCCAGTAACTATTTCCACTCCTTTTCTAGCAACATGCTAACCAGTGCTTGTATCATCGATTATTTCATACAAACGAATATCACTTGGAGCACCAGTAACACTATCAATAACATATTCTGCCCATACATCTATAACATCATCAACATAAGAAGGTAAATACCTCTAATCAATTTTCTAATTTCCATTTAATGGAACATAACCATTAGCTTGTCCTTTTTCTGAAATTAATTGATATTTCTCTCTATCAAATCCAAAAGATTCTTTTAAGTCTAATGTTATATTAGCAGAATTAGCTTGATTAGTTGGGTCAATAAAGTTCTAACTAATTGGAGTAGTTACTCTCTAATCATCAACATAATTAGTTATTATTTGAGCATACTTGTCAACTTTATTATTAAATCTATTATTAAGATTTAAAGCAGCATTAATATCATCAAAATCTACAGCACCATAAGCTTTAGTTAAATCAATAGTTCCAAAATTCTCGGGATTAACATTATCATAATCACTAGACCTCTATGCTCCAACAGTATCTACTATAGGAGTAGTAGAAAGTTGATCCATAAAAGCTAAATAATGTTTAGTAACAGTAGCTCCTTGTTGATTAACAACATTCTAAGTTATAACCTTTAAATAAACACCGTCTTGTCTACTCCAACCATTATTTATATTATTAGTATAATACCAAGTTCCGTTTAAATAAACTCTAGCAGAATTACCTTGTACAATAATATATCCATTTTGATTATTATCTAACATGGTAAATCTTAGTAATGCATTATCAGTATAATTTTTAGTTAAATATACTCTCAAAGCATTTGCAACATGTTCTGTAGAAAGAAATTTATCACTATTTAAACTAGAAGCATTATTATCTTTACACCAATCATTAAGATTAACAAAAGCTAATTCTTGAAGTTTACTTTCAGTATCATGAGTTTGGATATAAATATCCTTTCCTATATGAGTAGAATTATCATGAGGAATATTTATACCATTAATGACTACTGCATTATTCAGTGTTTGATAAGATTTTTCATCAAGTCCTATAACTATATTATTGTTTCCAGACTATATACTCTAATCTTTTCCAAAAATATAATTATTTCCTTTATAATCAGGTGCTATATTATTATTTCCAACAATAACGCTATTTACTCTGGTATTATTATTAGATCCAAGAGTAATACTTCCATCTGAAACCTAATTATTTTTTCCTATACTAATACATTCTTCACTTCTTATATTAGTATTATAATTGGAATTACCTATATTAATTATATCAGTGCCATTTACTTGATTATCATAACCCAATACAACATTTCTAATTCCCTAAACATTCTATTTTATAGGATTAGTTTTTGTTGCAAATTGAGATACAGTATTATAACTGCCATTTATATAATTATTTTTACCATTAACAAGATTACTCTAACCTTGAACTGTATTAGACTCTCCAAATACTACATTCTAAGTACCTTCGGTTGTCCCACTTAATACTGTATTATCTTTACCTAAAATAGTAGTATAATTAGTAGAAGTAGTATTTCCAGTTCCATTTATTAATGAATTTTTTCCTCCTGTATTATTTTTTCCATTAACAAGAGATCTTTCTCCAGCATGATTATTTCCATTTTTAAGAACTACGCCACTTTCTGGATTTGAGGTATCTTCATAAACATAAGGCTATTCTGCAACAATTTCATTTATAGCTTCTACTAAATCTTCTTTATCATCAACATCTAATCCAGATAAATCCCCAATTCTCTAATCTAATTCATTAACGGCATCTACAATAGTATCTTTAGCTGTGGTATTTAAGTTTATAATATATCCATCCTTTTCACCTTCTGAATTTAAAGCATATCTACCACCAATTGCCTTATAATTATTGTCAGCATGAAGATCTACTTCATTTATAGCTTGAACTAAAGTACTTTTATCATCAGTAGTTAATTCTACAGGAGTACTAACTCCAGAAGCAGTAGAACTAAGGTTTCCAATTTGATTCTATAACTCATTTATATCTTCAACTATAGTAGTTCTAAGCTTAGAAGGATTAGGGACTCTATTTTTAGTAATAGTATTAAGAGTATCATTATTATAATAGCCTATATGTCCTTCGCTATTAACCTATGTTAACGGAATCGCTTCTGCTAATTTTTGGATATGTAAAACATTATTATTAATGGCATCTGTTAAATTATTTCTTGAATCTAAATCAGTATTTAACTATATCCACTATCCATTAGCAAATCCTATCCTTTCTTTATTAGCCTCAGCTTCTGCAAAAATATTATTTAATGCTTGAGTTATAGTATGAGTCTATTGTTGAGTAAATATTCCTTGATTTATTTGTTCTTGAAAATCTCCTAAATCAAAGTGCTATAAATTATTTAATGCCCATAAAATATTTCTAATATCTCCATCTACATTTCCTTGTTCGTCTCTTACGAAAGAATACAGGTGAGATTGAATATAATCATTAAAATCAAGATATGTTTTAATATTATCTATAGGAGTAGTTCTTTGTTCTCCGCTAATTAATGCTATTGCATCATAATTATTTTGAGAAACTTCATTAATAGCATCTACAATAGAGGTTTTGTCTTCTGTATTTAATACAGAATCTAAATTACTTCCAGAAGCTCTCTAATGTATTGAAGAACCTTCAGAATCAACTATTTCTGGAATATTAGTATAAGTTAATTCTATTCCTAAATCCTATTTAAGCTGATCATATATACTCTAAAGACTTACTAAAGTATTTCCCTAATTAGACTCAAATCGTTCTTTAGCTACAAATACTTCACTATTAGAAGTTACAGCAAAATCTCCAAGATGTTCCTAATCATCTACATCAAGATTTTGTCTTAATCTAACAGTATGCTAATCATCTGCAAACCAAGGAAATAATTTATGTGTTTCATCATTGTCAAAAATTTCAATAACTGGAATCTTTACATAATCATATATTAAGGGTTTACCAGTTTCTTGATCAATTACGATATTGCCGTCATTGTCTTTTACATAGTGTAAAGGAACTCTACTAGTTATATCATCTTCAGTAGCTGGTCTTGTTTTTGTATAGTACAAGATTAAATTTCCATCTTGCCATTCAATATGTTCTACTGGACCTTTATTAGCTTTGATTGTAAATGTAGCATTAGTAGGATTTCCCTAATCATCTATGAGAGTATATGTAGTATCACCATCTTCATAAACAACTCCATCTATTACTTCATGTTGATTATGATATTTTTCTCGAAAACTTAAATCAGTAAGCCCTTTTCTGCTAAGAAATAATTCCCACGCAGCATTTAAATCTAATAATGTCCCTCTTGGAGCGACTTCATTTTCAAAATCCCATAATCCATATTTAGTTCCTAATAGTATTTCAGGATTACAAATGCATTCTCCATTATTAGTGATGGACATACTTACCACATGTTCTCTTTCCATATATTGTTATTTAAGTAATACTAAATAATAAATTCTCTATTATCTAATTCATTTTCTAATTCAACTGCTGAAATTTCTTCTAGTAGAAATTCCAAATCTGGCTATTCACCCTATTCCAACTAACATAAAATATCTTTAAATTCACATATTATTTTTTTCTTTAATAAATTAATATCTGTTTCAGGTTCCAATGGAATATGAATATCAGAATTTTCATTATTAGGATATAATATATCATTATTAATATCAAATTCAAAAATTGGAATTAAAGGTCTGCAACATCTACAACAACTCATTTGCTACAACCACAATCTTGTTTAGTAAAGTCTCTGCATTTACTAGTAGGACATAATCCACTACAATCAAGAAGACGTTCTTTTAATCTTTCTGCTTCCTCTAACTATTTATTATCTATCATATACTATATGACATTTAGAGCTGACCAGACTAAGTCCCTTTTATATATTAAAGAAGAATCTACTTTAGAATCAAAACATTTATCAAATGCTCGTGAGTTGAATACTTTCTGACAAAGAGACACATAACATTTCCTCAGAAAGCACACCGAAAAAAAATTCTGAACCTATTTTACAAAATTACAAGAACTAGCATTTACATCTAAAAGTTCCTATTCAGTTACTTGAGTAACATTTCCTTGTAAGTCTTCCTTATAGAAATTTATTCCATCAGAAAAATAATATAAAGGAGCATCAGGATTATAAACAAGTAATTTTTGAGAAATAGATTGTCCTTCTAAACTTAAGGCTTCTGAAGGACTTATTCCAAGAATTACATCAATCTATTCATTCCTTATAAAATCTTTAGATCTTACAAATTCATCACAACAATCGCATTCAGAACCATCTCTTCTAGTAGTTGGAAGAATTATATGACAAACTGTTATATAACCATCTTCCTATGCTGGCAATTGTATTACACTATCCCCAGTGTCAGTATGGTTGTTTATTTTATTATAAAGAATTTTTGTTCCCTATGAAGTATTTGACTATATTACATATAAAGATACTGAATCTTCATAAGTCAAACAGCCTATAGGATATTCAGTATCATCATATATAATAATATCACAATTAGAATTAGTATTAATTTTCATTTTAAACTTGTCTTACTTTATCATTATAAGGGTTTCCATCATATAACTACATAAATTCTATTTCAGTTCTCTTAGTATCATTTTCTGCTTGATTTTCTTTAAAGGCTCTTTCCGTCTTAGCTTTAAACATGGCCACTTCATTTTCAAGCTACATCTTTTTCTATTCTATTTGAAGCTTACTTTCATTAAGCTATTCTATTTTTTGCTAAGATTTCTATAATTGCTACTAAGTCTACTGTAAATTATTCTATAATTCTTCAACCTACTATGTTAGTTGCTATATCTAATTATTTTCTTCTTTCTATTTTTTCATGGCTAGTTTAACTTTTGTTCTAACTTCTGTTAAACTTTTAGCACTCATTATATCTACAATAATATCAGCAGGTACTATTCCTGCTTTTATAAAGTCTGGAACAATTTGTTTTATTTGCTCCATTTCTTTTATAATATCTGAAGAAGTTATTATATGTATATCAAAATCTGTATTAGTAAAATATTTAGGTAATGCCGTAAATATTTTTTGTAATTTATTACCCAATATAAGAACTCCTGTTAATCCTGTATTATAAACTATTTTTCCACAATTTAGAGAATCATTTAAAATCTCTTTTAAAACTAAATCCATTTGAAAATGCCACTGTTTAGTTATTATAAAAGAATTATTAATTCCAACCTAAACATTTGTAACAGCATCCCTCTATTGGATTCCGTTTAGTCTTTCTCTAAATACTCCAGATATAGAAGTCATAGTCTATTCTATAGAGTCTATAACTGCTTGAATTGCTTGAACTGCCTATAGTTTTACTGTATCATCAAAACCGTTAAAAGCTGTATTAATAGGAGCTTGTCCAGTATTTACCTAACCTTCTTGTGAGGTATCAAGTAATCCTATTCCCTATTTTTTATAAGCAAGCCATTTCATTATTCTTTCTGGCATAGTATTTCCTAAAAAGGCTGGAAGGGTCGGCATATTAATCCAATCTCCTACAGAACCAGAATTAGCAATTAATTTATCTCTATAAAAAATTGCTAAATCATATTTATCCTAAAGAACCATACTAGCGAATACTAAAGAATAAGGTTCAGCTCCCCTATTATTAAAGTAGACTCCATTAACACTTAAACTACATTTAGAAGGATCATCTTTGCTTCTTATAACTTTATCAGGTTCAGAATTTAAAATATAAACATCAGTTCCTATTCTTACAGTAGAATATCTTTGCATAGTGAAGTTCTTATCAACTTCTAACCATTCAACTTCATAAACAGGAATTATGTTATTATCCCATCTAAACCAATTTCTTTCTGGATATCCAGGAGTTACTTCTTCTCCAGCTCTAAGACCATCTGTAGCAGGAGTTCCATATGGAGTAGTAACTCCTATAGCATAAGAAGAATCAAAGTTGTCTAAAAAATATTCCTGCCATAAATCCTTTATTTTTTTTACATCTTCACTACTGAGCAATTTTCCATATTTATTAAGAACTTCTGTTCTAGATAAATATTTTCTTACTACAACTCTGTATGAATCCTTTATATATGGAGATTCATAATTAATATCAGGAAAAGTATCTAAAGGATTTAAACATTCTATTTGAATATTATGTCCAGATTGTGATGGAATTACCCTATAAAAAGTAAATCCAGTTACTAATAAATCAATAAACAATTGTCTTAATTTATTTTCTAAATCAGTACTTCTAGACTATACTATATATTCTATAACATTTTGACCTGCAATTTCATAATCTGAAATGAAATTCTCGTTTATCTCTTCAATTAATTTATCTAACTACTGTTTTATATTTAAATCCTACATATCCTAATTTCCAAGTATTCTTAGAAGATTATTTTTTAAATTTTTCTGTAATAATTTAAAACATTCAGTAGATATTTTTAATTGTTTCTCTCTAAATATATTATTAATAGTTTCTTCATCTTTACAAGAAACTTTTGGTTTAATAGGAAGTTCTAAATATTCTCCAATTAAAGCATCAATATGTTTCTTTATCAAAGGAATGAAAGCTACTTCTGTGGGTTGTCCCAGTCCATAATTTTCTTCAAGGTACCTAAACTATTCTTTGTCTCTTTTACAATTATAATAGTTATAAGCCTTTCTTAAATGAACTTTATCATAAACTAATTCTCCAATAGCTTTATTCGTTTTTGCAATCAATTCTTCCTTTTTCTTCATCTTCTGGATATGTTTTTACTCCTTTAAACCATTGAACTTTTATTAATTGTCTTGAAACAAGTTCTTGTTCAATAAATTTTAAAAAATCTTCCGCTTCTAAATCAGCAGATATTGTTAAAATTGGTTTATCTGGATTTCCTAAATCTAACATTAGTTTATATCCAGCCCAATCTGTTCCTAATTTAGTTACCTTGATACCTCCAACGTATTTCTTTTTATAACGTTTTTCTATAATATCTAAGATAGCTTTTTCCATATCATTCATCGGTAATTAGGATTACTAGTTATATTTTTACCATCATATAAGTCCCAAGTAGCTTTTACTTGAACTTTCATCTATTTAGGTATTACCCCAAAATGGAGATAACCTTTTTCATCTTTATAATAACCTATATCCTAAAAATCTTCTACAATAGATTTATTTGGTTTTGGAATAATTCCATTTAAATCTTCATCACCAACTTCTGCCATTGCCATAGCCGCTACTAAGTCAAATTTTCCTTTATTTTCATCAGTGTATTTATTCAACTAATTTAATAATTCTATAAACCATATATTATGACAATAGTCTTCTACATAATCGGCTATTAAATCAGTTTGATGGTCAATCATTGCTTTAGTAGCTGTTGTTCCATATTGATTAACTTGTCTTCTACGCTCATCGCCTCCATAACATGCTCTAGGTCTTTTCATAAAATACTACATAAATTTATTGTCTCTAGCATAAGTAATTAATGAAAGTCTAGTAGCTTCTATGTTAGCTCTAGCATTATAATACATTAATAATCCTATTGTTTGTTTATAAGCTTCACGTATATCATTAGGTCTGTCTAAATAATAAGCTACATAAGTTGGTTCAGAATTTCCATAAATTCTTTTTTTAATTACAGTAGCGAATTTAGAGGGATCTCTAGTTTCTTTAGAAGTTTCTAAAGCTCCTATATCAATTCCATCTATTCCTCCTACATATAAATTATTTATATTAATATCTTTATCTTCATGTACTGGATGTTCTAATATATATACAGGTCCATTTTGATGTGGTTTAAACCTTACTCCAGTAATATTTTCTCTTTTTCTTTCTGGACCATTATAAATAAATTCCATATAACCCCTCTAAATAGGAGGAGCTTCTTTTCTTATGTTTATAGATAAAATCTATTCAGCTATTTTAACCTTATTAAATTTATTAACACCTTCAGCAGAAAAAGCTTCTTCGGCAGTAAAACATTGCTCTGCTTTATGATCTAACAAAGTTTTAGGATCAGTGAAATTTGCTCTTATATTTAAATAGAACTGTTTTTGTTTTTCTATTAAATATTCCCCTCTTTTACCTATATAACCTTTTTTATGCATAGTAATATAGGCAGGCATGAAATAAGCAGTAAGTACCCAACTTCCATCTTCTGTATAATTATGATAAAAAGGTAAAACCTAAAACATTTTAGGATTGTAATAAACTTTATTAAGTCCTGCAAGAGCTGAACCTTCGTCTCCCCCAGT
>AUXO018294737.1_pt1 | contig 14525 bp, 15 predicted proteins | sample 768731 | NCBI WGS metagenome assembly AUXO01 (sample SAMN02715735, study PRJNA202380) | gut metagenome | biome: sheep rumen | host: Ovis aries | place: New Zealand: Palmerston North | reverse complement strand
CTGGTCCAGTCCTCTGGTGCATGTTTCCCATGTCGGTCCGATCGAAAGGACATTGAATTCCAGATATCCGTCCGCCGCGCAATAGCAGGAACATAACGCGTAGCAGTCATCTTCATGAACATCAATCTTATCGCTCAGCTGATCGGTCAGCACGTCAGCCTCGATCGTAATGTACTGGTGATAGTATTCTGTAAATCTGTATTCTTCCAGTCTCATTTTCCCCTCCCTTCTGAAATATAGAAATTAAAAAGCAGGTTCTCTTTCGGGAACCTGCCTGTAACCGCTGATCAGCTTCAGTCTCTTCTGTTTCCAAGGATCTGCAGAACCTTGAGGAAGATGTTGATGAAGTCCAGATAGAGCTGGAAAGCAGCGTAGACGGCAAGGTTGGAACGCATTGTTCCGTCTGTACCCGTACCATAATAGAACTGCTTAATCCTCTGCATGTCAAATGCTGTGATCGCAAGGAACAGTCCGAGTCCGATATAACCGATGAACAGGCTGTTGCGCAGTGCCGGAATAAACAGTGAAATAACTGTCATGATCACCAGTGCGAGGAGGCCGCCCATGAGCAGTCCGCTGAATCTGGTCAGATCAACATTGGTAGTATAGCCGATAATTGCGCAGCATGCGAACAGAACTGCCGCAAACAGGAATGCCGTAAAGATTGTGGAGATTCCATAGGCTGCCGGCAGGAAGCTGAATGTCACACCGGTCAATGCGGAATAGACAAAGAACAATGCGGTGCATGTGCCGGTTGAGAACCGGGTGATTCCCGCGCTCATCGCAATCGCGATGCCCAGTTCCGCAATCAGCAGAATCCAGGAGACAAACGGGAAGGAGACAAGCAGCTGGTATGCGAAGCCGCCGCTGGAGAATGAGAGGTATCCGAGAAATGCGACCAATGCGGTAACGCCGACACCGGATGCCATGATCGCGAATACTTTTCTGACATATGCATTGAGTGTTGTGCCGCTCTCATATGTATATGCAGCACCCGGACGATTGAATTCACTCATAGTTAATTACCATCCTTTCTTGTTACATGCGGCAATATTTACCGCTTAACTATATAGTAATCACATTTGACCGAAAGTCAAATTTTCCGCTTCATCCTTATTATCTTCCGGATTCTGCGGCTGCCAGCTTTCCACAAAGCTCTGCAGTGCCGGAGACTTTGTGACAATCACCTTGTCTTTTCTTCCGTTTGTGCAGTCCAGATGAATGACTGCCTTGGCTGCGGCAGGGTTGGACGATTCCAGATAAACCCGTTCCAGAATATCCTTTGTCCAGATCTGATATCCGGTTCCTCTTTTTGAAAGAAACCAATGTTCCGATCCGGCTGTGTCTTTGGATAATGTGCGGATCTGCTCATTGTTCATCGGACCGCTGAGCCTTTCCAGCGAGCGGACACGCCTTGCGATGGCATTGCTTTTGCGCATGCTTAAGAGAACCGCAAGAAGAGCACAGACAGCACTGCAGCCCAGCTGCAGAACCATCGGTCTGAAAAGACCTCTGTCAATGGCTAGAAACATCGAAAGCAGATTGATCAGCAGCGCGATGACGCTTCCGGTCAGAATTCCTTTGCCGGCAGCTTCCGCGATGATGTTCCGGTTGATCTTTTTCAGGTAGTTCATCAATTGTCCCCTCCTGTATTCTTCCATTCAAGAATTTCATCCAGAATGCGCTCTGTGTCTTTGGCATCGCTGATGTCAAACCAGTGAACCGGCATCTGATGGTTCAGCCATGTGTACTGTCTTTTGGCAAACTGTCTGGAATGTTTCTGAATCTCTTCCTTCACTTCATCCGCGCTCATATTCCCCAGGAAATAAGCCTGCCATTCTTTATAGCCGATTCCCTTCATTGCGGGAGAATCAAATGTACATCCGTTTTTCAGCAGACCTTCCACTTCTTTTTCAAGACCTGCCTCAAACATCATTTCCACTCTGCGGTTGATTCTTTCATACAGTTTCTGTCTGTCCATCGTGCAGCCGGCAATGAATGTGTCATAGATCATTTCATGGGACTGTTCCGCTTCGATTTCACTCTGCGGCTTTCCTGTTCTTGCGGCAATGGTCAGTGATCTGAGCAGTCTTCTGCGGTTGTTGGGATGAATCTTCTGCGCCTGAACCGGATCGGATTCCAGAAGTTTTGCATAGAGCTCCTCATTGGTGAAAGCTTCCAGGCTTTCATCCGCAAAGGTTCCGGATTCCTCATTGAATGTATAGTCATAAAGACATGATTTCAGATACAGACCGGTACCGCCGCAGATAATGCTCATCTTTTCATTTGTGTCGATGACATGTCTTGCCATCTTCTGAAAATCAGCGGCGCTGTAGGATTCAATGGGATCCATGATATCGATCAGATGATGCACAATCCCTTCTGTTTCCTCTTCCGTCACCTTTCCCGAACCGATATCAAATCCGCGGTAGACCTGAATGGAGTCGCCGCTGATGATTTCCGCATTCAGCATCTTTGCGGCTTTGATGGAAAAGGATGTTTTGCCTACCGCAGTAGGACCGGCAATGACCAGAACCTTCTTCATCGCAGGAACTCCTTTGTCAGTTCCTTTTCATCCAGAATCACGAATGTCGGTCTGCCGTGCGGGCAGTGATATGGATTCTCACATAAGGAAAGCTGATGAACAACCTCTTTCATTTCATCCATCGTTAAAGAACGGTTGAAGCGGATGGAATGATGGCATGCCATCGTCGCGATCCGTTTCTTTTCCATTCTGGTATAGCGGGATTCTCTTTCATTTTTGAACTGGTCCAGCACATCTTCAAGGAACGGGACTTCTTCAATCTCGCTCATCCATGCCGGAACGCTGTGCACCGCAAGCGTATCCGGTCCAAACGGTTCAAATGTGATATGCAGGTCAGCTGCGGCTTCATTCAGTTCATCCACCCTTCTGACCAGATCATTGGAAGCGTGAACCGTCAAAGGAACCAGGCAGTCCATCATCACCGGATTCTGATTCAGCTTCTGACAGTATTCTTCATAATGGACACGTTCCTGTGCCGCATGCTGGTCAATGATCGCAAGACCTTCCTTAACAGCGCAGAGAATGAATTTTTCATGGAACTGTCCGATGACATCCATGTGCGGGAATTCCTGTCTGACGGGTGTATATTCCGCTTCCGGTTCCTTGATCTGCTGCTGTGTGATTTCTTCCATCACTGCACGGTCAGCTTCCGCTTCTTTGCGGATGGCTTCATAAAGATCCTGCTTCTCCTGCATGGAAGGCGCTTCTTCTCTGACAGGCTCATTGATTTCCAGAGGCATCTGCACAGGCTCTGCCGGTTTTTCACTTACAGCAGGCTTCTGCTTTGTTTCTGCTTCCCGGATCAGACTGTCTGTATCAAATGAGAGCGGTTCATAATATTCCTGTCTTGCCCTGGCAGGTTCCACCTTCGGGGCAAGAATGCTGGAGGATAATGCTTTGCGCACATTGTCCCTGATCAGATATTCCAGCTGAATCTCTTTGGAGATGCGGACTTCCCATTTGGAAGGATGCACATTGACATCGAGCAGATGGGGATCCATGGTGATATTCAGAACACAGAGAGGATATCTGCCTTTGACAATGAAATCTTCATAGCCGTCCTGAATCGCTTTATAGAGCTTATAAGTCCTTACCATTCTCTGATTGAGGAATACATACATCATCGAACGGGAAGCACGGGTGATCATCGGTTTGACCAGATAGCCGGTCACTTTATAGTCATAGTCTTCAAACTGCACCGGGATCGCATTTTCCGCAGCGCCTCTGCCGCCGACCTGATACAGAACTTCCAGAAGGTTGTTCTGGCCGGTTGTGCGCAATGCGTCGCGTCCGTCGGAAATCAGATGGAAAGAGATTTCCGGATGGGAGAGCGCAAAGCGGCTGATGACATCCTGAATCAATGAAGCTTCATAGGAGCCTGAGCGCATATGCTTGAGTCTCGCCGGGGTACGGTAGAACAGTCCTTCCACCGTGATTTCCGTTCCCTGGTTGCAGGGATAGGAACTGACGGAAGTCACCTGACCGTATTCAATCACAATCTTTGTGGCGTCTTCGCCATCGCTGGTAATCATCGTCACTTTGGAAACAGACGCGATGGAAGGAAGCGCCTCACCGCGGAATCCGAGTGTATGAATGGACCAGAGATCATTCTGGTTCCGGATCTTGGAAGTCGCATGGCGCTGAAAAGCCATCTGCGCGTCATCCGCATCCATACCGCATCCGTTATCGGAAATCGTGATTTTTGAAATGCCGCCTTCCTCAATTGAAATATCGATCCTGGTTGAACCGGCATCGATCGCGTTATCCACAAGTTCTTTCACAACTCCCATCGGCCTTTCCACCACTTCGCCGGCAGCGATCATGTTGGCGGTCTGGGAATCAAGCTGTTTTATTCTTCCCATAGTACTTTACCTGTCTATTTATTATACAATATCTGTATACGAAAGAGGTTCTATGCGTCTGAAAGAAGAATACAGAGAAGAAACCGTCATCAACAGATCCAGATTCATTGCCTGTGTTGAACGGTGTGAAACCGAAGAGGAAGCACGTGCCTATATTGAATCTATCCGGAAGGAATTTCCGGACGCGACCCATGTATGCACTGCCTATGTCTGCGGGGAAAACAACATGATCCAGCGTTCCTCCGACAACAAGGAACCTTCCGGTACAGCCGGTGTGCCGATGCTTGAAAGCATCCGCAAAAGCGGAATCCGCGATGTGACCGCCTGCGTTGTCCGCTATTTCGGAGGTGTGAAGCTCGGAGCAGGCGGACTGATCCGTGCCTATTCCGGCGCGGTGGCTGACGCGCTTGCCCATGCCGTAAAAACCGAAGATGTTCTCTATGATGAATGGAGAGTCACCTATCCGTATGATCTTTCCGGAACTTTGGAAAACTGGCTCAGAAGAAATACGGAAATCATCGATCAGGAATATGATGAACAGGTTACCTGCATCATCCAGACCGACCGCAAGGATATTCCTGAAACAGTCCGTGATTTATCAAGAGGAACAGTGGAGCCGAGCTTCCGCAGAACCGTCACAAGAGAAAGAGTAATTGAAAATGAATGACGTCAGCCGGCGTCATTCATTTTTTGCGATAAACATAATGTCCATATCGGTGTCCCCGTCAACGCCGGGAACTTCACCGGAAGAAGTATACTGCCACATGGAAAATTCATACGGATAGCGGGGATAAGGACCGTATTCCGCAACCCATGAATCAAATTCCTGCAGATAATCCGTGATAAACAGTTCATCAAACAGCATCGTGCTGTTATAAACCATTCCTTCATATCCTGCATTCTGCACCCGGTGCAGGAATGTCACCGCACATTCTGTTTTTTCTTCCCTTGTCAGTGAAAGGATTCTGCCGGTTTCTCCGGTATCGGATTCTTCCATATCGAAGACAACCGGAAGATCAAGCGTGTACCCTTCAATCTGTCTTAATGTAAAGTTAGCTTCCTCCCTGGCTTCTTCGGGAGAAATCGCCTGTGAGTAGAAATAGACGCCCACCAGGATACCGAGTCTCTGTGCTTCCTGGACATTGCGGTCAAAATAGGGATCTTTGTTGATGCGGCCGGTTTCATATCCGCGGTAGCCGCAGCGGATCATCGCAAATTCAACACCGGCATTTTTCACTGCATCCCAGTCAATCCATTCCTGATGCGAAGAAACATCGATGCCCTGCATGGAATAATAATTGTCATCTTCATAGCTGACAAACCATCCGTCCCATTCCAGTCTGTCCCAGTCATAGGTATTGGTATAGAAAGGCGTCTCGATCATCCTTTCCTCCTCTTCATGAACTGCGATTTCCTGCTGGCGGAGTTTGATTCCGAGCACTGTCATCGCAATGCACAGAATTGAAAGAAAGATTGTCAGAGCGACCGGACTGCCATTTTTTCTTTTCCGTCTGTTTCTGCCTGTCATATAGCTAATAGTTTAACAGAAAGATCCGCCCGTGTTATCAAACATGGGCGGATCTCAAATAAATCTTAATAAGGCTTAATAAGGCTGGAAGTTGCTGAAGACTGCCCAGGACAGGGAACTCAATGCGCAGGCAGCCATGACCGCAAGCACAATTGCCATCAGGATTGCCTTGCCCCATTTGTTCAATGTCCTTGTATAGCGCTCAAGCGAATAGACATACACCATGATCGCAGCAGCCAGCAGGAATAATCTCAGAAGCACAACAAACGCGTTCAGTCCGAACCATCCGAAGACACCGGACAGCGCGATCAGCACCGAAGGTACCAGCAGAAGTTCCGACATCTGCAGCCATGCCTTGGAGAAGCTGAATTCCTTTCTCTGCGCGATATACAGCAAGGCGAGCGTCGATGCGCAGATCACCATCATCGCTAACAGTCCATAGCTGAATCCGAATGAAATCCAGTAGGCAATCAATGTGATCACCAGCACCGCGATACCGGCATACATGCCGATGCCGTGTTCCATAAACGGATCCTTCAATACATCCAGCAATGGCTTAAAGTCATTGATATCCACAGGAATCTGAATCTTTTCCGGTTTTATTTCAGCAGGCACTGCCGGTTCCGGTCCGACAGGTGTTTCATTTTTGTTCTCATCCAGTTCAGCTCCGCAGTATCCGCAGAACAGACTTTCATCCGGAAGCTGTCTTCCGCAGTTTTTACAAATCATACAAAAGGCTCCTTTAACGAATTCTATTTTAGCACTTGTCTGTGAATTAGCGCATTCATGTATCTGAATCCTTAATCCATGCATGTTATAATCTGTCCATGGCAAACAAAAAGAAAATAAAGATCCTGCCGCTGGCATGCATTCTTGTACTGCTGATCGCGGCAGCAGGCGGATATCTGATCTTCCGCTCAATCCAGAAGAAAAACGCGCTGCAGGCCGCGAAAGACTCCCTGACGATCGAAGTCAACGAGGAAATGCTCAATGCGGAATACGGAGAGCCCTTTGACATCGGTTCCTTTGTAAAATCGCATACCGGCGAAATGAAAACCGAAGGCGAAGTTGATTCAAAGAAAACCGGGGATACTGAAATCAAAGTCATCCTGAGCACTGTCGATTCCTACAATCAGACAGCGGAAAAAGAATTCACTTATACGGTACATGTCAGCGACACAAAGAAACCGGTCATCGTATTCAAAGAAACAGCTTTAACAATCACGGAAGGCGATGAATTCGATCCTGAGACAAATATCGATTCGATCAAGGATCCGGTGGACGGCGATCTGAAAAAAGCAGACACTCTGGAAAAAGGCACATGGACACTGCAGAGTGACATTGATCCGGCGGTTCCGGGTGAATACACCGTCACTGTCAAGGCGATGGATGCCAATGACAATACGGAAGAAGCGTCCTTTACCGTAACGGTTGAGGAACAGCCTTATCTTGATTTTGAACCTGTTATGGGATCTGCGGATTATCCGTATTACATCCGGATCAACCGTGCATTGAATGTCGTCAACATCTATACAATGGATGAGCAGGGATATTATTCCGTTCCCTATAAGGCGATGGTATGCTCAACCGGCGACGCAACACCGCTTGGTTCCTACAACACCACAGCCAAATACAGATGGCTTTCCCTGTATGGCGGCGTGTACGGCCAGTATGCGACAAGAATTGTCGGCGCGATACTGTTCCATTCCGTTCCGTATTTCACGGAAAATCCGGCAGATCTCGAATTCGATGAATACAACAAGCTCGGTACAGCCGCTTCGATGGGATGCGTCAGACTGTGTGTTTCCGATGTCTTATGGATCTATGAAAACTGTCCGGTCGGTACAACTGTTGAATTCTATGATGATTATGAATATCCGGGTCCTATGGGAAAACCGGTACCGATCACCATCGACACATCAGATGAAAGACGCGGATGGGATCCGACAGATCCGGATCCGGACAATCCCTGGAATTAAACTTCTGAATATGTAAAAATGAGGCTCTTCGCAGAGCCTCATCTTTTTTATGAAAATATTACTGTTTCGGTGTGATTGCGACTGCGCGTACAGGCAGACCTGTCGCGCCTTTGATTCTCGGCCACATTACCAGAATCAGAGCACCTGCCGGGGCAACCTTGTCCAGATTGTCGAGAACTTCAACCTGCAGTTTGCCGGAATCCAGCACATAGCGCTCGCATGCCAGGTCTTCTGCCTTGGCTGCTTCTGCTGAAGCATCGGTGTCGAGTGTTTCATGACCGTTTGCGGCCGCATTGCGCTCTTCATAGATATACTTCAGAGCTTCCATGGACCAGCCCGGGAAGTTTTCACTGCCGTCTTCCGCAATTCCGGAAAGAGCGTTCATATCCGGCCAGTTCTTTGACCAGTCTGTACGCAGTGCCACAAAAGCGCCGTCCGGAATGTTTCCGTATTTTTCTTCATAGGCAATGATGTCTTCCTTTTTGACTGCGTAATGGACATCCTCTTTTACCTTGTCAGTGATGTCGATGACGCATAAAGGATACAGCATGGAATCAACGGAATAGGATTCGGAAAGTTCCCTGTCCTTGATGAAGTGTCCCGGGAAATCGATATGTGTTCCGAACTGTCCCGGAAATTTGAATGTCTGAATCAGGCACTCCAGCATCGGATTGCCCCAGTCGAAGACGGTTTTGGCAACTTCCACGGAACCTGCAGGAATACCGGACCATACCGGGCTGTCATTATCCATCTCATGTGAGAGTTCAACCCATTCATAGTCCTGCTTCAGCTCATCCGCCAACTGCCATAATCTGTAAGCCATACAATGATCCTCCTTATAATTTATGAATCTGCTGATTTCATTGTATCGCATTTCTCAAGCATGTTATGCATGATGATTCACATGAAACGCAAAAAGAAAACGCGGAATGCCCGCGTCCTCTGATTGATTCTTATTTGTAGCTGTCGTAAGCGTACTGTTCATACACGTGGGAAACCGGTGTATGCTCTTCGATTGACTTGATTGTTTCCGCAATCATGCCGGCAATCGAGAGAACAGTAATCTTGTCTGTCTTTGCGCGCTTTTCCTCGCTCAGCGGGATGGTGTCTGTGACAACCAGTTCCTTGATGACGGAGTTTTCAATCTTGTCAGCTGCGTCTCTGGAGAGAATCGCGTGTGTGATGCCGACATAGACATCTCTTGCGCCGTAGTTCTTCAGAATCTGGCAGCCTGCGCAGAGTGTTCCTGCTGTATCGCAGATATCATCGACAACGATGCAGATCTTGTCATTGACATCACCGATGACGTTCTGAGCTTCAACCATGTTGGGCTTCGGTCTTCTCTTGTCAATAATAGCGATCGGCGCATCGAGCATGTCAGCGAGTCTTCTCGCTCTGACAACTCCGCCATGGTCCGGAGAAACGACAACGACATCGTCCTTCGGGAAATTCTTTTCACTGAAATATTTACCGAGCATCGGTACTGCTGTCAGGTCATCGATCGGAATATCGAAGTAACCCTGAATCTGTGCTGCGTGCAGATCGAATGTCAGGATGCGGTTCGCGCCGGCTGTGACGAGCAGGTTTGCGACCAGTTTGGATGTAATCGGCTGACGGGGCTTTGCCTTGCGGTCCTGTCTTGCATAGCCATAGTACGGCATGACAATGTTGATTGTTCCGGCGCTGGCTCTCTTGCATGCGTCAATGCAGACAAGAACTTCCATCAGGTGTTCTGTAACAGGTGTGCATGTGGATTGAATGATGAATACATCGCGTCCGCGTACTGACTGCTGCGGTTCAACGATGATTTCACCGTCTGCGAAGTGCTCTACCTTGATCTTGCCGAGCGGCAGTTCAAGATAATCAGCGACAGCTTTTGCGAGTTCGACGTTTGATGTTAATGCGAATACTACAGCTTCCTTAACCATTTTTTGCCTCTTTCCACTTCTATAGCGCCTATAGTTAAGCAGTTTATCCCTGTTTCGTCAAGGAAAACGTCTCATTTATCATCGAATTTTCGTTGAAAATGACAAATATTTGAATTGACTGAAAAAAGGCCGTGCAGAACTTCGGTTCTGTACGGTCTCAGACTGTTTTTGACTGCGATGAAGCGCTTTTTTCAGTCTCTGTTTTTGAGATATTCTTCCGCGCCTGCGAGTTCTGCACGGTCATTGCAGCCCTGGACTTCCTGCCAGTCAGATGCGCTGAGTGCCTTGACTGTATGTCCGAGTCTGTTCATGATCTCGACAAGGTCGGTGATGTAATACTCATGCTGGGCATTGTCGTTGTTCAAAAGAGCGAGTCCTTCCCAGAGGGATTCGTTTTTGAAGCAGTAGATGCCCATATTCACTTCGCGGACTGCCTTTTCTTCTTCGGTGCAGTCCTTGTATTCAACAATCTTCAGAACGGTTCCGTCTTCTCTGCGGATGACTCTTCCGTAAGGTCTTTCTTCCGGCAGTTCCGCTGTCAGGATCACCATGTCCGCGTCTTCGCATGCGTCATACAGTGCGGCATAGGTGGAAGGTCTGACACAGGGGCAGTCGCCGTTTGCGACAAGTGTCAGTCCGGTTTCATTTTTCAGCTGCACTGCCTGCATGACTGCGTGTCCGGTTCCCAGCTGCGGTTCCTGTACCGCGAATTCGCAGAGTCCCTTCATCTTTTCTTCGACAAGTTCATGACGGTAGCCGACAATAATGACAATTCTTTCTGCTCCTGCTTCCTTAACCGATTCATAGTCACGCTCGATCATCGTTTTGCCAAGGATGGTATGAAGAACCTTGGGAAGATCGGATTTCATCCGGGTGCCTTTTCCGCCGGCCATGATAACTGCATTTCTCATATTCTCACTCTCCTGTATATATTTCCGTCTTTCTGACAAAATACTTTTCTTTTCTGAGCTGATCCATCGATTCATCAATCAGCCTGCGGTCCTTTGTGATTCCGAATACGGTTGATCCGCTTCCCGACATCAGCACGCCGTCAAATCCCATTTCCGTCAGTCTGTTTTTGACAGAGCGGATTTCATGTACAAGCTGTACAGCCGCCGGTTCCAGACTGTTTCCAAGATTCCTGACAATTCCGTCATAATCATTCATGATCAAGGCGTTCATCAGGGCGATGCAGTCGGGATGTTCTGTTTCCTGGCTGTCCACGATTTCAAACGCTTCCTTGGTGGAAACGCCCTTGCGCGGCTTGACCAGAAGGATTTCGAAATCAGGTCTGCAGCGGAAAGGCATGATCTTTTCACCGATGCCTTCCACAAGAGCCGGTTTATTCAGAATGCAGAACGGCACATCAGCACCGACCAGCTTTCCGGTTTCAATCAGCTCCTCATCCGAAAGATTCAGCCTTAACATCCGGTTCATCATCCGGATCGCGGCAGCCGCATCCGCGCTTCCTCCGGCAAGGCCTGCCCTGGTCGGGATATGCTTGGACAGATTGCAGGCAAAGTTCTGCGTGAATCCATAGCGTTCCTGCATCACACGGATTGCCTTGATAATCGTGTTCTTTTCATTGACCGGCAGATAGCTGCGGTCGAGTGAAAGCGATGTTTCATCTGCGAAGTTCATTTCCAGAATGTCATAGAATGTGATCGGAACCATGACCATTTTCAGTTCATGATAGCCGTCATCCCTTCTTCCCACGACATCCAGACACAGATTGATTTTTGCGAATGCCCGTTCTTTCATGCGAGTTCCTCATATATTTTTCTAAGACTGTCGACTGACAGCTGCTGTGCTCTCTGCGATCCGTCAATTCCGGCTTTTTCCAGAACTTCCTTTGCCCTGTCCGCATCCTGCAGATACTCTCTCAGGTTATTGTAGATCGTTTTGCGTCTCTGTTTGAAACATCCTCTGACCAGATCAAAGAATGCTTTGAGATCTTCTTTGCTTAAGGAAGTGTCTTTTCTGGAGAACTGGATGATGACACTGTCCACATTCGGGGAAGGATTGAATGATCTTCCCGGAACGGTAAACAGCTTCTTTACATCAAACAGATACTGTCCTTCCGCGCTTAATGCGCTGTATTCCGGATCGGAAGGCTTGGCCGCAAAGCGGTCGCCGACTTCCTTCTGCACCATGACGGTGATATAGGAAATGGAAGGACATTCAAAGACACGGAATAAGACAGGTGTTGTTATATAGTAAGGAAGATTGGCGCATACCGCGACACTTCCGTATGTTTCTTCCAGTTCCTTTACTTTCTGATCCAGATCGCATTCCATGAAATCCTGCAGCAGGATTTCAACATTGTCATAATCGGAAAGCACATCCTTTAATACCGGAATCAGGTTTTCATCAATTTCGTAGGCTGTCACATGTTTTGAATTCTTCGCGAGCTGCTCGGTCAGTCCGCCGATGCCGGGACCGATTTCAATCACCGCCCCTTCGCAGTGCGACATCTGTGCGCAGCGCTCTACAATCTGCGGATCCACAAGAAAATTCTGGCCGAAATTCTTTTTCGCCCTGAGTCCGTATTGTTCCAGAATCTCTTTTGTTCTGGATGGTGTGGAGATTGCTCTTCTGTTCATTCGTTTAATACCCTGCGCACTTCTTCTTTTGTAATTCCAAGACAGTTCAGCCGCTTCCGCATGGTCTTTGCGGTTCCGTTTCCGATATGCAGTGCTCTGCCTGCCTTTTCTCTCAGCTGACTGCTGTTTTCCGAACCGATCAGTCCGAGATCATACATATCTTCCATCGAGATCGTTTCCTGCGGTTTCTCTTCATAGACAATCAGGTTTTCAAGAGCTTCCGCAATCGCTTCATAAGACGCATGTTCAACTCCGACCTTATGTTCCGTTCTCGCCTGGCTCTTGTCGATAAACGCATTTTCGCATCCGGGAATTCTCTGATTGATTTCATTCCGGATCCGGTTGCCGGGGGAATCGGGATCGGTGAAGATGATCACGCCCCGTTTTTCCTTGGCTTCCAGAATCTGCTCAAATACGGTTTCATCGAGAGATGTTCCGCCGGTTTCAATGGTATCACAGTCGAAATACTTTTTTAATGCCGCGCTGTCATGGCGTCCCTCCACCACGATCAGCTGCCGGATCCGCTTCATTCTTCACAGCTCCTTAAGAATCTTTCCCAGTTGGCAAAAATCACAGAAGCCATGTGTTCTTCGCTTTCCCCGCGCACTTCCGCCATCTTCTTTACAATCAGCGGAATATAGGAAGGTTCATTTCTCTTTCCGCGGTAGGGAACCGGTGCCATGTACGGGCAGTCGGTTTCGGAAAGAAGATACTTTTCATCAATGCTTTCACAGACTTCAACGGAATGGCGCGCGTTTTTGAATGTGAGAGCCCCACCGAGCGCAATATAATAGCCAAGCTTAGTAAACTCCCTTGCCATTTCCTTTGTGCCGGAAAAACAATGCAGAAGGCCTTTCCAGTGATGCGCCTTCATGATGTCATAGGTATCCTGCATCGCGTCTCTGGAATGAACCAGGATCGGCTTGTTGACTTCCTTTGCCAGTTCGATCTGCTTAATGAATACTTCTCTCTGCAGTGCTCTGACTTCCGGATCCTTTTCCCAGTAATAATCCAGACCGATTTCCCCGATGCATGAAATCATCGGATGCCTGACGGTTTCCTTGAATTCTTCCCACATTTCATCCGTCAGCTCTTTGACATCTTCGGGAAAGATGCCTGCTGCGACATTGAAACGGGAAGGATCCTTTTCCGCAAACGCGATTGCCTTCATCGTTTCTTCATGGGAAAGCGTGATAATCATGATCCGTTCCACGCCCGCTTCTTCGCATCTTGCGAGCATTTCATTCAGATCTTCTTCATATTCATGCGACATGATGTGCGCATGTGTATCCACATATATATTTCTGTCCATTTTATTTACCTAAACAGAACCGGGAGAAGATTTCATCGAGAAGATCTTCTCTTCCTGCCCTGCCTGTGATTTCACGGATTGCGGTCCAGCTCTTCTGCAGATCCAGTGTGACAAGGTCAAGTTCCATTCCTGCCTTCAGCGCGTTCACTGCTTCTTTCATTGAATTCTCCGCCTGGATCGCAAGACCGATCTGGCGTTCATTGTTCAATGTGTCCATCTGCGCTGCAGACAGTTCATTTTCATATTTTTCCTTGATTGCGTCAACCAGGGAACCGATATCGCCGTTGATTGCGGAGACAGAGAGATCATGATCCGCATCCGAGCGGTCCATCTTGTTGTATACAACAATGCGCTGTCTTCCTTCCGTCATTTCCAGAAGCTTCTGATCTTCTTCATTCAGTTCGCTGCTTGCGTCCAGCACAAGAATAATCAGCTGCGCTCTGTTCATCGCTTCGATCGATCTCTGGATGCCGATCTGTTCGACTTTGTCTTCGCTTTCGCGGATGCCGGCTGTATCAATCAGGTTCAGTGTGATTCCGCCGATTCTGACAGTGCCTTCCACCAGGTCTCTGGTTGTGCCGGCAATATCCGTAACGATTGCTTTATCTTCTTCGAGCATCGCATTCAGCAGAGATGACTTTCCGACATTCGGTCTTCCGAGAATGACAGTGTCAATGCCTTCTCTTGCGATATGTGCCTTTTCCGCAGTCTCGATGATCTCACGGATCTGCACCAGCCATTTTTCAGCGGCAGGCAGAATTTCTTCAT
>AUXO011348323.1_pt1 | contig 14525 bp, 6 predicted proteins | sample 768731 | NCBI WGS metagenome assembly AUXO01 (sample SAMN02715735, study PRJNA202380) | gut metagenome | biome: sheep rumen | host: Ovis aries | place: New Zealand: Palmerston North | reverse complement strand
AACAATTTTTGTCCAGTAAATTTTCTAGTTAACATAGAAGTAATAGGTCTTGTGTCTTCTCCAGTACCCAACATAAAACCAGTCATCCTACCAAGGAAATTAGGTAATTTGTAAGCTTGACTAATTACCGCAAGACGGCCTAAGTATTTAACTATAGTTGGTAACCATTTTACAGCTAATGTTGTTAATTTTGTCCACTCAGTTAAAAACTTTTGAACGTCTGCACTATTCGCAAAGCTTTCCCATGCAGCTTGTAATTTTTTTGTCTGCGCTTCTAAATGTTCTTGATATGATAAATATTTCTTTTGAGCTGTACCAGCGGAATTTTGAGAAGTCTCTAATAATTCCTTATATTTATCATAGTTATTTAATAATGTAATAATAGATTCACGTTGTCTAGTACCCGCGAGAGCCGTTGCAATTGCATTTTTAGAAACATTATCTAATGAATCCCATTTAGCAGAAATATCATCTAAAACGTCACCAAAATCTCTAAATGCTAGACTACTATCACGAATACTAATTCCGACTTTACGTAAAACTTTATCTACTTCGTTGAGGGCCTCTGTTGAATCAGCAGACTCCTCACCATTAAGATCTAGTCCGTTAAAAGCTCCTGATTTAACATTACTATAACGAGACATGATCATTTTTAAACTATTACCAACGGCCGTACCAGAATTTTGTGTAATATCTGCGATTGTTGCTACCATAGCAGCAGCTTGATCAATATTAACACCATTCAAAGTGGCGACGTTAGCAAATTGTGCCAAACCTTCGGCAATATCTCCTGCAGTTGTAGCGGCTTTAATATCTAAAGCAGTAAATTTATCCACAATACTCATTGTATCACTTGCTGCTAATTTAAAGCCTTTCATTGCGCTAGTTAAATCGCGAGTTGCAGTGGCAGAGTCCATCATACCCAATTTACTTAAATACATTGAGGAAGTAACTAGTTGAGTAACTTCATTAACTGCATAACCTTGACGTAACCATTCTTGTGCACTGTTTGCTACTTCTGTGGTTGTTGAGCCTAAAGTGTCGCCTAATTTAGCATATTCTGTTAACATATTGTGTGCTTCTTTTCTGTTAGCACCTGTTACAATACGTAAATTAGTCATACTCTTATCGAGTTCTTTTGCTGCATTTACTACAGTTGAGATACCTTGTCTGACTTGGCCTATAATTTTATATGCTGCACCATATTGAGTGAATCTTTGCATGGTATACGCAAATTGCGAACCAAGTTGTCCCCATAAAGTATGATTACCTTTGTTTTGAACATTGATTCTTGCACGATTGCGTGCCATTCTTAATGCACTTTCTTCTTCAGCGTCAGCACGTAGTTGAGAAAAATAAGGATCGCCTGCCTTTGATTTCAAAAATGATGCAATACTTTGCTCATTTTGTGTATTTTGATAGAGAACCCATTCTCTTTCTTCATCAAGCGCCATCCTTTCATTTGGAACAAAAGTTAAAGCACGTGAACGTTGATTTCTATATAATTGCTTATCGAGATCCTCTCTACGTCTAAGCATATCTCGAAAGTTTTTAAGATTATTCATCTCTTCTTTTTCACGTTCTTTCTTACGTTCTTCACGTGCAGCGCGTTCGCCTTGTAGTTTAGCCTTATCAAGATCTACTTGTTTAAACATATCACTACCTTTTAAATTTTGAGTAAGCTCATCAATTTGACTTGCTTTATCATCATATAATTGTTGCTGATACGCTATAGATTCTTCGTCACCTGTTTGCTCTGCACGATTCAATTTTTCACGTAAATTTAATAATTCTTTATATAATTTAGTTGTTTTTTCTAATTGCGCATTGTATTCTTTACGGCGTTTTGCGTCATCTATTGCAACCCTATGCTGCAACCCTTCATCATTAGCTTTCTGAATTTCAGATGCATATTTATCTTTGAAGGCTTGTTCGGTCATACCGCCAGCCAAAAGCGCGGTTCGTAGATCTCCGATTAAACCACCTGCACTAAGAATATCAATCGCACTTAGATCAATGGGACGTCCTCCTCCGTCGCGCCAGCCAGCAGTACCAAATAAACGGTCTCTTAAACTATCGCGTTCAGCTGTTGATGCAGCTAGAATGTCGCCACGTTCACCCTTCATTCTGCTTTCTACTTGCGCAATACGAATATATTGTTTAACAATTTTATCCCATTCATCTTGACCAGCGGGCGCACCAACTCCCACTGGGCCACTTGAACCTCCTGTACCAGAAGACCCTAACCCTGACGGCGCAGTTCCGGTGGAGGTTCCTAACAATGCGCGTTTTAACATTTCCATTGTTTCATGGTCGTCTTGTACTTTCTTTTCTAACAGCTCAACAATCTGTTTATTAACCATATCCTCCTCCTCCTCTTCTTGTGTTAAAATATGTCCGTCAGAGACATCAATTTTATGAAAATTATTCCATGAAGCTAAATCAACATAATTTACAGCACCGTTCTTAGCCAGCTTATAGGCATGGGCAATAGAATATTGATTCTCGGCATGAGATAATATATATGCCTCAACGGTGTTTCTTTCCACGACACTAAGTTTAGTAAGATATTCACGGATAGCGTTTCCTCTAGAACCCACAAACATAGCATGTTGATGATAAGCATCATTGGTTATTTTACCGGATTTCAAGGCTGTTGCAATCCAATTCTCATAACCAAGAGTTTTGCCCAACACATCAGCTTCATACATCTTTCTTAATTGGGCTTCTTCCCATGTCACAGGGAATTCTTTTTCTTTATTTAAAAGTATAGTCGCAGGACTGGCTCCGCCAGTTCCATAAACTCTTTGTTGTAATATCGGATTCCATCGTTGCATTAAAGCATCAATTTTTCTTTGTCTTACGACTTCATCTGCTTCTTTCAAAACACTCATTGCATCTTGAATAAAATTAATTAAATCACTATCAGACAATGCTTCGACATCGACAATTTCGCCTTTTAGCTGGTCGCCTAACTTTTGTGTCATAAACAAATGCATTTTTGACTCTACGCCCTCATTAGAACGCAAAAAAGCACGGCGAATAGCATTATACAACGACAACTGAATTACATAAGTTAAATATGGATATGCAGATGTTTTAGCATCACCAATAATCTCTTTATTTTGTTGAGACATCCATATTTGGTCAATAGTTCCACCTATCAATACCTTTTTGCCATCTATGTTTAATACAATACCCATTGGTGTTTCAATATACGCATTTTTATCTAATCCAACCGACTCAGCTTCAACTAAGAATTGATTAACGGTATGTAATAACATATTAAAATATTCCATATTTAATTGGCCATTTTTATCAAAAAGCACTCGGACCAAGTACGCGTCAGCTACAGATCCTGTAAACTTTTCTCTAATCCAACGTTCTAAATCATGAGCAGTAAGACGATTACCTTTATCCAGACCTAATTCCTCAGTTCTGAAAATACTTTCGATTACAGCATGGTGTAGTGTACCAAACTCTAAAGCAAAAGCATTATCGCCATATCCACCTTTGTGTAAAACATTGGCAATTTGTGTAACTGAATATTTCATAGTGTCTGGGACTTGCTGTAATAAAGCCTGTTCGCGAGCACTATATTGACGTTTATCAAAATCAATTTTATGACCATACCCAGTTACTGTATAGACAGATGTAATATCATATTTTCCAAGTTTTTTATTTTTATCAAAAAAAGCTTCTAAACTAAGTAAATTTAACCCCTTAGTAGATTTAAGATGTTGGACACCATGTTCTTGAGAACGCTGTTTAAGGCGTTTTAGATTTGCGGCAGCCTCAGCAGTATATTGTAATAATACTTTAGCTGTATCATCACCAATACGATATAAAGTGCCAGTCGCAACACCAGGTTTATTTTGTTTATCATTAATAACTTGGCCAATATTTTTATTTTCTTGTTTTAGGAATAGTTCATTTACATGATGTACGCTAGCTTCTAGCATTTGACGTGTAATTGTTAAGTCATTAAAACCTTTTTTATTAATACCTGCTCTAGCTTTTTCAAGATAATTTTCGCCTGTAAGGTCAATTGACCCAAATCCGATCAAATCACCTTGTTCATTATAGCGGAATCTAACAGTATTAATATCTACTCCAAAAACTTTTTTAAAAACTGCTTCATCTTCTTTTGATGAAACTAGATCTTGAGCATAACTCAAAACCTGCGCAGTAATTCTATCAGCCCCAAAGTCTAAAATATGCATTTGGTCTGCTAGATCAAACATTTTACGAATGCCTGAAGCATCTTTAAAGGTAGTAGGATCATTAATCATAAATAATAATCTATCTAAGTCTTTTAAGAAGTCTAAGGCCAATTCGCCACCAGATTTATCTGGATTTTCTTTCTTCAAACGATCAAACACTTTCTTAGAGCTAATAGCATCCTGAGTTAATTTTTCAAAGAACGCTCTAGCAATAATAATATACATGATTTGTTCTTTCTTAGCTGGATCGACAATTCCGCCCAAAGAAGCTTCGTCTAAACCCAGTCTTTCTAACGCTTGGACAACAGCTTGATACGAGTTACTTAAAGCACCAGTAGAGCCTTTAAACTCTTTACCACCGATAGCAGCTTTAATCTGAGTTTGGAAATCTTCCAATTCAGCAATACTTTCACTTTTAATCATGCCTTTACCTTCGCCGAGATCTAAGGCAGACGTTAAAGCCACAACGCCAGTGCTATGCTTTTGCATTCTACGCAAAACATCGAACTCTTTAGATAATTCTTGATATTGTGCGGCTCCGTGGCCCATCATAACAGAATTTAACAAAGGCATCCAAATTGGTGGATAGTCTCCGTCAAAGTCAAGATTAACCGCACGACCTAAACCAAGACCAACAATTACTTGATTCTTTTTAATTTGTTTATTGGCAAACGCTTGAGAATATTTAATATCAAGACCGTTAGATAAAGGGAAACGAGCAAAAACTGCTTCTAAACCCTTTTCTTTATTTAATCTTTGTTCATATGTATCAGTTCCAAATGTAACTGCTTCAACGATAAATCTTGCAAGCGTATCATTTAATCGTTTGGCTCGTTCATCTTTAACATTAATACCACTCTTACGCGCCATAAACACTAAAAGTGAATCAGCATGCGCCTTGAGTTTATTTTCGTCTTCAATAATACGAGCATTAATTTTTTGTTGATATTCACCTAATAAACGAGCTTTTTCTTCACTAATCTTATGAATACCTTGAAGATATTTTTCATGGCGATTTTTAGCAGATCCCTTATACCCATTTAAGTCGTCATTTAAACGCTTAATACGGTTCTTTTCCCACTCGTTCATTCTCTTTGAATAAATAGCGATTTGAGCAGCACGCGTCTCGCGCATGCGTCTAATCTTTTCTGATAAATTTTCATTTACAAAGGACCTAAAAGCATTTTCCCAATTACCACCTTCAAATAAAGCCTCAGCTTGTTTTTGAAGTAATGAAATGTGCGAACGTAATTTATTGCCTAAAACGACTTTGGAATCACCTTTTTGTCTGCCAATTTGCTTTGTAATTTGTAATAAGTCCTCGTAACTTAACATAATATCTCCAGTTCCGAGATTACGATCAATCGTTCCAACAGATGCACCAACTAAGCTGGGGTTTCCAGCATTGGCTACTGCCATCATAGAATAAGGTAATTTCACCTTATTTAGTTTATATCCAGAACCTGATTTATTATAAACATAATTCCACATAGCAGAACTAGCTGCAAAAGCTTTCGCTCCTAATTGTGCGGAATCTCTACCCATAGCTCTATCCTTAACACCTCTTATTAAGGCATTAAATTTAGATATATAATCCGGTAATGTATAATTTGCATCACGATCTTCTTGATCCACAGTACGCATTCTGTTAAAATATGGGATATATACATGTCTTGCAGCAAAACTGTAATTACTACCCTCTTCAGTGTAAGCTACAGTGTCACCCAAGTCGATATATGCTTCTATATCTTCTGGTTTCACGCGTCTACCTTTTGTAGAAAGAAGTCGTGCTTTTTCTTTTCTTGCGCGATCAATTGCTGCATATACAGATGTTTGATATTTACCAAAATCAATAGTTCCATCTGACTTATAAGCATCAACTAATTCATCACCAGTAAAATTGCGAAGATCAACGTCATAACCACTACCATAACCAACAGAAACCAACTTATCCTTATTACCTAAACGATAATTTTGTTTTCCACTCGCCATAGTTCGATTTCTAAGACGCTGCTCTTCTTTAATTAATTTGTTATATGTTACTTGATTTTCCTTACTAATACTGGCCGAATTAACTAAAAAATTGCCAATATTAGATAAATTTTGAGAGGAAATAGTAGAAAATAACCCTACACTTCTTTTAATAGCGCCTGTAAAACGATAGTCTGCAGAAACAACTTTTCCTACAGGATCACCATAACGAGCAACATCAGCTTGACCCATCTGCGACATACCTCTATAAAAGGATGTTACTTGATAACCATTGTTAACTTTTTTAAATGCATCGCCGCCGACGCCAGCAAATTTTTTACCTAATTCATTGACTTTTTCAATAACATCTTTAATTCTACGTCCAGTTGTTAGTGAGTGCATCTTAGCAGAATCTACCATGATCTCATTATCACGTGAAACATATTTAAAAATACCTTGGAATACACTACCAGGAGCGTTTAATTCGTCAACAAAATTTTTTAAATTTGTGCTCTTTTTACCACCGCCAGAAGTATAAACCTGTTGAACAATATAGTTTAAATACCCACCAATTAAACCACTGATATTTGAACTTTTAAAAGAGTCGGGCAATTCTTTTAATAATTGAATATCTTTAGCATTAAGCCCTTTGTTCTCAACAATTCTTTTAAAAATTTCAGGATGAATACCTTGCGCTGTCGTACGATCTTCATCAACCTTCGTTAATAATTTAGCACCAGATTTCATCTTGTTGACCTTAACATATTCAACTCTCCATGTATCAGCATCTTTTTCGATCACATGGAAAGGAGTATCATTAGGGATTCTAAGCAGCTGACGAACAGCCAACTCTCTGAGTCTATTATATTCATCAGAAGCAGGGTCTAATTTTTTGTTGTGAGCTAGTTTAGTAATTCTCTCCTCTAACCTAGTTTTAGATAAGGATGGAGTTAAATAATCAACCGATTCTAAACCTTTAGTCTCAAAATCGGATCCTAATGCATATAGCGAACCACCACTATGTGCACCCATAATATTTTTGCCATATTCTTTAATGAATTGTTTTTCTCTATCTGCATCAGATTTTAATGATGCATATGCAGCTGTTTTAAATATTTCTTTTTTAAAATCTACATATGCTTTATTAATATCTTGTTGAGTAATGAACGTATATCCGAACAAAGCTTCTGTTTCTTCTCTAGAAACAATACCATTAGCAATTTCAGTAGCCGTATGCACTCTTCCTTTTGCTAAATTCTGACGATATGCTTTAGAAGCAGATGAAAATTCTTTAATATTAGCAACCTGAACACTTTTTCTTGAGTCTTCTCTATCCCATCCACCATATGCAGATAAATCTTTAACAGACATAGTAGAGAATAACATATGCTCAAATGAGTTTTCACCAGAAGTTCCAGCGCTTAAACCCATGCTAACAATTGCTTGAATATGTTTTTTAATAGTTACCCATTCTGGATCTTGAACAATATAACGATAAGCCCTATTTTGTTCAATCATACGAGAAGCAGTCTGAGCATCATATGATCCCATTACAAGAGCGATCTCTTTAAGATCTTTTAATACTTGTGATTGAGCCATATTAAAATTGGTTTTTCCGCTGCGGCCATCAGCAGATTCCATATATCGATAAATTAAATTATCACGCCCACTCATTAATTCGGCAAAAAATCTGCTCATTTCAACGAAACTTTTTCTTGCCATCATTTGAGCTTTTGTTCCTGTTCCAGATTGAGCCTTTACAAACTCTGAATCATCTGAAACATAGTTACCAGCAACGTTGGTTGTGCCTCTCGCGGCATAGATAATACGTTGCACAGTTTTCGCAAAATTGCGATAGTCACCTTTATATAAATAATTCCATACGTATCCTTTATTAAGTAATTGAAGGACGTCTAGAATTTGAGCTTGTTCTGTAGTATATAAAAGGGCCTGACCATTTCTAATATCTGCTTTCCATTGGTTAATACCTTTCATACCATAATGGCTAAGTATACCATTTTTATTGCTAATAGCAATTTTAAATTGAGGAAGCTGACTAATATTATTATGGATTTTTTGTAAAAACGCATTGTCATTTGGAACAATATAAACAGTTAGCTCGCCTCCAACTCCAGTATTCTTAAATTGATATCCAACTTTACGAACCGCTGGATCAGACCTCAACATACCGTCTAAATCTTGTAATAATTTTTTTGTGTTATTAGCACCTTTATCTCCCAAAGAAGATGTAAGCTGTTTCATGGCCTGTTGCTGCGCAGCAGTTTTACCGATCATATTAGTATTAATGCGTTGTGTAAATTTCTGTGCATCAAAGAAAGCGTTATTACTCGCCACCACTGTTCTTAAATCGGTGGTAACTCCTCCCGGGAATCTAAATTGTGCAATTTTATCTATGTGTGTTTTAAAACCACCAGCATAGCTTTTATCCATTCTATCTGCTGGTTTAAAACCAGCTAATTTAATTTGTTTACGTTGTTGTTTTTCCTCATCTTGTTTGTGAGCCCAATAGTTATGGATGCCTTCGAAACTATGAATATTATATCCTTCTAATTGGCCCTTTTTACGAATAACATCAACCAAATACATTAAAACTGGAAGAGTATAAAAGGCTACGTCTTCAGCAGCTTTATGTGTCTCTCGCATTTTTGCGGGATCAACAATAAAATTATATTTTTTTCTTTCTGAGACAGTTAAATGGTCATATAACCAAGCATAATATTTTTCAAGCCTTCCACGGCCTAATTCCACACCATAATCAGCTGGAATAACCTCAGGAACTAACTTAGTAGCCATGGTCATAATATCATACTTAGATTTATAACTTAATTGTCTAAATTCTTTTCCTAATAATTTTTCATGTGAAAAGTCAAAAGCAGCATTATATGCAAAATTAGTTGCATCTTGCCATCCTTGAAGCATGCTCAAAAAATCTGCACGAGACATAATTAGTCCCTTTTTCTTCATCTCAGCATACTGCTTTTCTGTTGGTAAACCAGCAAAACCTGCGACTCTTCTTTTATAGTCTATGCTCGTTTCACCTGGTCTACGTTTATAAACACGTTCAATTATTTTATCAAAATTCGTTGTTGCGCTTTTTTCAATATATTTATGAATATATATGGCACGATTGGTTCTAAGATCATATTCGATTGCGCCAAATTCATATATTTGTGAACCAGATGCCTCATCTGTGGTTTCGGTATCTTTAATGACAATTCTATCCGTCCCCATCATTTGCGCCAATTCTCTTAATTGAGGTAGAAATTGTGCAGGGACTGGAGCGCCATCTATAATCTTTTCTCCATTTAACCCGAAAAGCTCTGCATACAGATTTTTTGCCATAGGTCTACCTCCTTAAAAATTAATTATTATTTTGAACTTTTATAATAATATTTCTTGCTTCTTCATCAGATAAGAATTTATCAAAACTTATTAATTGATATTCTTTATCTTGATTGTCAATAGCTGTTTTCAATCTATCATAAACTAGAATTGAATATTTTTGAAGGACTTTTAACACTTCCTTCACACTAGTATCTGGTATTGTTTTAATTAATATATTCCAAATTTTTTCACCATGGTCACATATACCAGTTAATAAAGCAAAATCTTCCCATGATAATATAGTGTTCTCGTCAATATGCCTGTGAAAAAAGGCACTATATGACAAATGCGAAGCCAAATATAAAGAACCTTTAATAGCTTGCTCTATATTAGAACTCCTATAAACACACTTTTCTCCTTTAATATCTCTTGCTACCACGAAATACATTAAACTCCTATAAGGGACAACAGGAGACGATGGGAATGGATTTGCAGCCAACCTACCAAGATAAATTTGATATTTGTCACTTTGATAAGCGGGTAAATTCACTGGCTGCGCAATTGCAAAGCTATCTGTAGATGCCAAATAGAAACATACTGCTTTTTGTTCACGATTGTCCAAATAAGTTAAACTTTTACAATTATGAAAAGCGAAATCTTCAAATTCTGTATCATAAGAATATGTAATCTTTTCCAATTGAACACAATCACCAAAAGCTCCATATCCCACTTTTTTGACATTTTTGCCAATATCAATCTTTTTTAAATTCGGGCAATTATAGAAAGCAAATTGTTCAATTTCTTCTACGGTATCAGGAACAACGATCTCTTCTAACTCCAATAAGTGAGTAAAAGCGCGTTCACCAATAGTTTTAATCCCTTGGGGAATGATTTGATCAGCACTAACGTTGTCTGGAATATACCAAACTTTAATTAGTTTATTATCTATTATTTTACAATAGTCCATAATCATATCCTCTCGCTTTCAATATTTGTATTATGCTTTATTCTCATTATCTTGTTTTTCAACAGGCTCTTCTTCTTCAAAACCCGCGCGATGGAATTCTTGCTCCATCATATTACTGATCGCATCGTCTGCTACTGTCTCTTTTAATGCTTTCCATTCAACTGAGCCAGCGGCAACAATAGAATTAAGCTCTTTTAATTTTTCAGGCGTTAATTCTGTTCTTAAATCACGAACAGTCTCAGTAAATTTATCAACATTATCTGGAGTAAAAACATTAGCCAAATCAGCTAATTTTAATAAATTGGAAAAATTAACTGTTGAATCAATTAATGATACCAATCTTTCGTAATCGTCTTTACAGATGTTTAAGATATAGCTTACAATACCCATCTCGTATAATAAATCAACAGCACCCGCATTAAGCGCCGCAAAATCTAAATCATTTTCTAAATTAATAACATAGGGTAATAAACCATAAATAATTTTAGCAACAGATAAATTAATACCCATCGCAACAGCATTGGCATTCTCCGCACCAGATACTGATAAAACAGCAATCAAACAAGTTTCTTTATATTTTTGTGCTAAATATGAAACTATCTGCATATCTGATAACATTTTATCAATGACAGCTTTTCTTTGATCCGTAGGCTCAGCCTTGAATTCGAGACATGCACCGAGCAATGCACTTAATTGTAATTTTTCCATTTTGTTATTTCTCCTTTTACTTACTTAATTTTTATAAAAAAGAGATAGATTCTATCCATCTCTATAATTTAACTTTGATATCGATCCTTGCTTCCTCTATACTTCGCATAATAAATAAAACCGTCTTTTTATTTTTAACTAAGTATTGTAGAATGTTTTCTAAAATTTTTTTATCAATATCTTCATTAATAAACAAATTCCAACCTTTATGTCCATGGAATAAAAAACAGCATGTATCACTGTCAAAATTATATCCTTTATACACGCCCTGAACGACCTTTTTCTTAATAAGATACTGCACACAACGCGTATAAGATTTGTACATATGAAAAGGAGGCAACCACATTACCATGACTATACCTCCTTATGTGTTATTTTTGTAATTCAATTAAATAAATTTTTCCTGCATGAGATGTAGGTTCAACGATCCTCACTATCTCTCCAATAACTCTAACAGGATAACTCTTTGTTCTAATGTTGAGATGATTAAAAACTGCAGATCTCACTCCGAGCTCTTTATTAAACAGAATATCATCTGTTTCTTTTTTAGAGACAGGTTCTTCTGTTAATTCTCTAATTTTTTCAGCATTTTCTTCAAAAGAGCTTAACTCATAAACTCTATATTTTAAAGCTTCATGTCTTTCAATATTGTCTATGTACAACTGATAATTGAAAGGTAAAAAATGACAATACAATAAATTGTTTTTACCTTTTTTGTAGATAAATTTAAGTAGCCATTCGATAAAATTAATAGCATTTCTTCTATTATCGTACTCATCGTCTAAGCCGTCATAGAAGTTACCATTTAATTGCTCACTAATACATTCGTCACAGAGTTGCGCAGCAGTGTGTAGTGCATACTCTGCATCTGCTTTAAATAACTTAGGGAGATATTTTTTAACATGATCATATGCACCATCGGGCATTAAATGATTGTTTCTTCCATAACCATATCTGCATTCGGCTATCAATAATTGATAAATATCATGGGTTTTAATAAAAATATTTTGTCCTTTTTTCATCTGTCCAACCTTCTAACTATATCAGTATTTGAAATATACTTCTCAACATAATCAATAAAACTTTGTAAAGTATATTCTTCGACCCTAATCCATCCAGCAAAGTATAGTTCGTCAGAAAATCTTTCCCATAATATACTAACTGTATGTGCACTATCGGGATAATAACCGTGCTCATTTAAATAATCGGTAATTTTTCGAATGTCTGAACCAAATTCAGAGTAATATATCGTTATCATTTTATTACTCCCTCTGATAAAAAAACTTTATCGTTAAAATACTCATTATTTTCTATCTCATCAATTCGAGCATTCCAAACATTACCATCGTCTGTTAAATAAAACTTTCTTTCACCATCATGCGCCTCAATAGCCTCGTTAATTTCAATACATGTCAATGTTTCATCCCATTTTCTGAAACCGCTATAATATCTATAGTCCTGTAACCACTCCAAGCCTTTTTGTGGATTTAGCCTTTCTAATTCCTCTTTACTAAAAAAACAATAGAAGAGATATGTGGCCACAAATTCTAATGAAATGCCATCAAAGTCATCATTATCTATATTAAGATTTTTATCTAAAAACTGGTCTAAATCAATATTAAAATCTTCTCTGGCAATATTTTGTGCTTCGGCATAACTATCTATCCAATATGGATCTTTATATGTTCTTTTTTTATATTCATTACATTGAAATACAGTAGGTGTAACCCCAGTCTCTTTTACAAATTTAATTTCTTGTGCGGTTAACTGTTTCATAAACTACCTCCTAACCATTTATAATTATAAGAGATAAAATATAATTGTCAAGAGTTATTCAAACTTTACTACTTACTAATTTTAATAAGCACTAAGGTTTGAACAAGACTACCCCGATCACCATCACAGTTCGTTAATCTGTGTCTCCCGCTGTTTTAAAACGGGTGAGCTACTCTACTCTAAATGGCTTTCATCTTGTCCAATTCGGAGATGTTTCTACCATGTATCGTTTGTTTTCATGGGGCCTTTCGGCAAGGCAGGTAACTAGTCACGTTTTACATAGGGCTTATGATTCTCACTGCCTAATACGTTTGACATTCGCTCATTCTCATCAGTGATATTACTATCAGCTGGAACCTGCTTTTCTTAAAGTGTGTTTCACCTCGTAAGATGGTTTCTGTTTCTATTGTTTCTGTTGTTACCGTCTCCTACTGCTTTGATAGATTTCTTCAGGTCAGTAGTCAACCAGTAAGTTTTTTCAAGAGGAATTTCACCACAATGGATCATCGCTTACAAACCAGAAAATGGAGTAGGGTGTATTTTTATCCACGATACCGTCGTGTACCAAGTTTTAATAAACTCTCATAAGCAAACACTCCAACTATTCACAAAATGATTTAAAAAAGTATAGAGTTGGATATTTTAGTCCTATCTTCCTGGCTTTTTCCTGAAACTGTCTTATCAGGCATTGTTAGATGAACACTCTATCTATCCATTCTAACTAGGTCCAAACCCCATTGAAGGTTATCTTTAAAGCGTTTTTAAGACCTCCGCCTCTTAGTAGGCTATAATTGGTCCGCTGCCCTCGTTCCCCGGCTTTATTCTCTTTATACAGAATACTAAGTTCTGTTAATTACCTATTCATAAAGAGTTATAAACTCAACTACTACCTGTGAGAGTTGAATAGGCTGAGGTAGTCCACTGACTTGATTAAGAATATGTGATGATTCATTCCTACCTACTCATTTTTACAACACATCACTAGGAGGGTAGGGGACACAAGTTTATACTCCGTGCTCGCCCTTGTGGAGTTTCTTAATCAAACAACATTCAGTACTAGGTGGTGGAACTATTAAAGGTTTTGTCCATAAACTAATCATTACCTAGGATAGAGTACCCAACACGGCGTGCTCTTGAATAGATATGGTTTTGTCCTACTTCTTCAACGATAACAATCTTACTACCTGCGAGAAAACTATTACCGTCTATGCTCGGAATTACTTCCCCTCTTCTTTAAATTCCGATTTTTAAGAAAGTGTTTTACCGCAATCTATGAGGACACATACTTTATAATCACACCATGTCTTGGTAGCCTTATTCCCAAATCTGGGGGTCCTAGCATAGGTGTAATTAACTAAGAAGGTGTATTACTGTTTATTTATTGGCTACACCAGACCAGAGCAATGCTCCAGGCACATGACCTGTCTTTTCATCAAATTAATGAAGGTCCTATATTATCCTCCTGTTCAATCTATAGTGTGCTCGGGTCCTTGAAACATTATGTTCTCAAAGTATTTTAGTGGGCCCGATGGTTT
>AUXO011817609.1_pt1 | contig 14528 bp, 16 predicted proteins | sample 768731 | NCBI WGS metagenome assembly AUXO01 (sample SAMN02715735, study PRJNA202380) | gut metagenome | biome: sheep rumen | host: Ovis aries | place: New Zealand: Palmerston North | reverse complement strand
GCCTGTTGAGACAATAGGACTATTGTCACTTAAAGTGCAATCGAAAGTGCGAGGAGATATTGACAGAAAAGAAAATAAATCATAAATTGGTATTAAAATAGAGAAGAAAAGGTGTATAATGAAAACGTAAACTATTGATTTGCATGAAATCCGGGCATAACTAATAAGCGGCATATCAGTCGGTTTGCAAAAATAACTGAGACCCCACTTTGGAAACAATATGGATCCTTCAGGAGTAAGTGGCACCCGAAAATCAAATTTTCAGATTGTTTCGCCTGTAAACCTAGCGCGACATATTGACAAACTGTGCGACAGTGATGTAATAAATGTGTAATCTGTAAATATTGGGCGAAAAAGCATGAATCGTAGAGTTTGATACTCTGCGAATATGGTGGTGAGTACATGTCAAATGAATATAAGATGACTGAAGTTGCCGAGACCTTGAGAGAGCAACTCATATCCCGTTTAGTCGATGAACTGCCGGTGCTTCGTACAAAGCTAGGTGTTTCCCAAACTGAGATTGCAAACCTTATTGATATTTCAAGACAGACCTATTCATCCATTGAAACCAAGAAGAGGAAGATGTCCTGGGGTATCTACTTATCTTTGATTCTTGTGTTTGACAGCAATAAACAGACACATGATCTGATACGAAAAGAAGGTTTGTTTCCGCAGAACATTATAAAAAATGCGGAGGTGAATACTACTGAGCAGCCGTTGTCATCATTTGTCCGCATGGATATGGATAACGATGATATAAGGAACCATTTGGACGAGCGGCAATTCACGCAATTGAGACTGTAATTATGGTTGAGTACGCAAGGTGCAATAATATGACCGGAGATGCGGTGATAAAAGCCTTTGACGGTAAACGTCTTACCCAGGTAACCGAACATGATTTTAAAGCGAGAAAAGCATTGGAAAGTATCAAGGCTGGTTCTGCGGTGGCGGATAAGGCATGAATCAGAAAAGAAAAGCTGATGAGTTTAAACGCAAGTATAGCCTGAAAACAATAAACAGCGCAGATCTTTGGGAAGCGTTGACAGCACAGGGATATACACTGGTTGAGTTCAACAGCATAGAGAATAAAGAAAATGTGGCATCTCTGATAGAGACATTACAGCTGGAAGATCAGATTGCGCGAAGTAAATGCTTTACATATCAGAACGATAAATATCGCATTGTTTTTATCCATGAAGATCTAAACGATAAGGAACGAACTATCGTCCTGGCGCATGAAGAGGGTCATATTTGGACCGGCATTTGTCTCCGAATAACGTTCTTGGAACGGATGTTATCCAGGAGTATGAAGCGAATGAATTTGCTCACCATCTACTAAAAGATAAAACAGGAAAAAAGAAAAGAACAAAGGTGACTGCGGTTATACTTTCGCTGGTCTCATTACTGACTGTAGGCACCGGAATATTTTTAAAACAAAATCACGATAAGGCGGTTTACACAGATGACCTTTACCGGACGGAGACCGGTGGGAAGTATCATGTCAGGGACTGTATGTACATTAAAGATAAAACCAATGTATACCGTCTTACTTAGGAAGAATTTGATTCGTGTGAATATGAGCCTTGCGGTGCATGTAAGCCGAATGAAAGATAAAAACAATAACTATTTCAAGGGAGGACGAGTTTACCATGAAAAAAATAGTATGCGATCTCTGTGAAAGTACAGAGTTCACCAAAGAGGGAGGCTTCTTCATCTGCCAGGGATGTGGAACAAAGTACTCTCTTGAGGAAGCAAAGGCAATGATGAGAGAAGTTGAGGGTTCCGCTCCTGTATCTACAGGCGCTCCGGTTACTGCTGTTCCTATGGGAAATCCTAATCAGCATCAGATCGATAATATCCTCGTGCTTGCAACTACTGCATATGAGGCACAAAACTATGCCGAAGCAGAAAACTACTGTAATCAGGCGGTTGTTCTCGATGCCATGTGCTATAAGGCTTGGAATCTGAAAGGTAAGGCAGTCGGCTGGCAGTCAAAGATTGACAACCTTCGTATTGAAGAGGCAGCACATTCTTTCTGCAAAGCAATTGACTTTGCACCGGAAGAAGAAAAGGAAGGACTAAAGACTGAGGCCGTTGAAGAATTATCGAAACTTGGTCTTGCTCTCATTTCTTTACGTAAGAACAGATTTAGCGAAAAGCCTGATACTGCTGAATTGAATGGCTTTACATCCGATAAGAAGACGATTCTCAGTGCATTGCTTGTTCTTCTTTCCCATGGTAATGCAGTCGATATGCCTGAAGGATATCTCGACCAGGTTGCAACTATGATGAATGAAGCAGGCGTAGCTGCTCTTAACATGGTTAGAAATGCATGGGAAAATGTTGATCATCCAAGTCAGATGGATTTAGCAACTTATTTGGATTGGAATGGTAATATTTGCGAAGTTTTCCGTCAAGCAATCAGCACAAGTGATGACGATGACGAAGCTGATATTACAAGATATGAGAATCTGATTATTGCACTTGAGGATCCTATTGGAAAATCTTCTCAGAAACAGCAGTGGAATTCTTTCTGGGAAAGATATGACTGGGTAAATGAGTATTCTCTTAATGACTCTGCTGTATCTTTCAGAAGATCAGAGGTAACCAAGTGCAGAACTAAGATTTCTGAATTAAAGAAAGCTGTTGCTGATAAAAAAGCTGCTGAAGCAAAGAAAGTCGAAGAAGAAAAGCAGGCTAGAATTAAAGCGTACTGGGAGGTTCATGCTGAGGAGAAGGCTTCGCTTGAGGCCGAAAAGAAAGAACTGGAAGCAAAAAAGGCAAAACTCACACCTGAAATCGCTGGACTTGATGCAGAAATCAAGTCTCTTGATCCTAAGGGTGCTGTGCCTTTTGAAGCGGAGGATGAGAAGCTCAGAGACCAGATTCGTGACCTTGAGAATCAGCGTTCTAAGCTCGGTATGTTTGCCGGTAAGCAGAAGAAGCAGATTACCGAGGAGATTGCTTCTCTTAACGGCAGACGCGACTCTCTGAAGTCCAAGATTGAGTATGAAAAGAAAGCAAGACAGGCTGAAGCAGACAAGAAGATGGCTCCTCTTAAGGAAAAGAGAGCAGAACTTCAGAGCCAGCTTGATGCTGCTACAAAGCGTATCAACGCTATTGTAAATGAACTGACAAAAGATCCTGAAGCATAAATTATTATAGCCAGGGCATATTTAGTCTGTAATTGTGCTAAATTATAAGACCTATTGGTTTCCTGACATTCCGTTGGGATGCCAATAGGTCTTTCTTTTATGATTTTAACAGGGGCTGTCCCCTGAATAATACCGAAGGAGGCGTAGATATGGGAGCCGGAAATTATTCGGTGGAAGCATCCGTCATTGAAAATGGAAAACCCGTCAAAGGAACGCTGACGTTATTTATAGATGAGTACGCATTCGGAAGCACACGTAAATCTGTGAATTGGGAAAATGTAACCTGTGAACAGGGCACGGTAAAGGTCAAGGTTTTTCTGAGAACTGTTGATAAGCCTTCTGTAATATTCTGTCACGGTGGTGAACGCAGTACTCAGTATGTGTTAGAGCCAGGACAGATGGACACGCTTCTTGCCAAAGTAAAAGAGTTTGCAGATACCGTCAGAAATGATCGTCTTGCCAAGGAAGAAATACTTCGCAAGGAGGAAGAAGAAAAACAGCGCCAATTAGCTGAGGAACAAAGAATCAGACTGGAATCTCAGCGAAAGGCAGAAGAAGAGTATCGAAAAAAACAGGAAGAAGAACGCAGAAAAAAAGAAGAACAGGAACGAAAAGAACGTGAGGCTATGGAACGCCGCATTGCTGATAAGCAGGCACGAATCAAGCGTGAAGTAGAAGCCTGCAAGTCCAAGTCTGATGAACCTGTTTCAATTGAAGTTATCTCTAAAAAAGCAGGTGCTGCTTTCCTTGATAATCCATACAGAATTCTTGGTGTAAGCTGTATGGCCACAAATGAGGAAGCAAATAACGCACTTGATAAATTGAAAAAACTGGCAAGGTTAAAGGCATTGGAATCCTATCGTTCAGCATTTGATTTGTCCGGTTTGGATAAGCCTGTTCGTGACTTAAGTGTTGCACAGAATGCCCTCACCTTGCTTAAAGATAAAACAAATAAGTATTTTTGGTTTGCTGATGCAGATGCCTGTGCAGCATGGCAGAGTGGAAAGTATAGAATAGAGCTTTCACGAGAAGGCGAAGAATTTGGAACATATGACCTCTTCCTCGCCAACTATATGTACGCCATTCTTTGTGATCCGAATTTCAATGTTTCGGAGACTTGGAAACGCATACTGAGCTTCTACTGTTATATCGTAAAACAGCCTAACTGCGAACTGCTTAGAAGCAGGTTTACTGAAAAAGAGCTTCAGGGTATGAGCAATGCTGATCTGCTGAATGGATTTAAGTCAGTAATATTTAAGCCAATCCTTATGCTGTGTGACCGCGATGATCTTGATGCGGTTATTCGTCTGCATAAATGCATTAAAGATGTCGAAAATCGTCAGTTGGAAAGTATTTCCAGAAATGTACTCAACAAGCTTGTTTCCTGGTTTACTGACAAGGAATCTGCTATGCTTTTCTTCCTTCGTGAGATTGATGATGAAGATACCATCTCCGATGAGAAGGGTGAAGAAATCCGTCGTCGAGGCGAAGCTTATTGCGGAGTGGTCGAGCCAGTGCTTGAGATTGTTCTCCGTGACTTTAGAGGAGATGCGGTACGATACGCTATGATTAAAGAATCGTATCGTAATGCAACATATCAGCTGATGTATGAGCTGAATAAATGCCCGAATAAGTCTAATGCTATCCTCTTTGCCAATAAGTGTTACAGCTACTGCAGTGCAGATGACAAAAAGCGTATTACTAACACCTTCGGTGAAGCGAATATCAAATCAATCGATTGGAATACACCTCATACCGGATGGGATGTTAAGGGCGATGACTTCTATTATGGAAGAGGCCGGGCAGTAGATTATACGCAGGCTTTGTACTGGTACCACAAGGCGGCTGATGCAGGAAATATGTACTCTCTGAACAGCATTGGTATTTGCTATCAGAAGGGTCATGGTGTCCCGCAGTCAGATGAACAGGCAGCTCAATGGTTTGAAAAGGCTGCCAAGGCCGGCAATCCGCAGGGCGCATATAATCTTGCCGAATGCTACTTCGAAGGTGTCGGTGTAAGAAAGAGTGTAGATCAGGCATTAAAATACTGGGCAGAGGCGGAGAAACAGGGACATCCATCTGCCGCACAGAGAAGAGAGTCTGTTTTTGCTACAGTTCAGGTTGAAAGAAGAAATCATAGATCGAGAAATCATATCTGTCATGATATCGGTTTCCAGATGACAACTGGTCCTAGTATGGTTGTCGAAGTTACGATTAGTCCGGCGGGCTATGCATACCTGGTTAATGCACAGGGCTATCAGAATTATCTGAACGGTAATGATTTCAAATATTATGGAGTAAGCGGATTAAGTTCATCACACCGTATTACCATACCTTCCTCCAACCATTGGTATGTGATTGTTGATAATGGTGATGGACCTATTGCAGGTATTACTTCCAGTGTAAAGGTTAAGAGAGCTTAAAGGAGGCGGATTATGTCAGAGAAAGCAGATATTAAAGAATTGGCTGTAGCGGCATGGCGTCTTGAAAAGTGGCTGGATAACCTGGTCGCAGATAGAAAGATGGCTGCTAAGAGCGCCCTTAGAAGTATAAAAAAATATATTTCGGCATCTGGTGTTGAGGTAAAAGATCCCCTTGGCTCCAAGTTCGATCCCGGTCTTGCTGTTGAGGTAGTCAATAATGAGGACGAGGATGCCGATGAAAACGAACTGATTATTGTTGAAACGCTTGCTCCCTATGTATATCAGAATGGAGAACTGGTACAGCATGCCCGTGTCATCATAGGAACTGCTGTAAAAGAAGTGAAGACAAATACTGGTGTTGTCGAGGATAATTCTGTGAAGACAGAGGCACCGGCAGTGGCAGAAACAGCGGCAGAAACCCCGCAGAGTATTAAAGAAACATCCGTGGCAGATGAGGAAGTGGCTATCGGTACGGATGAGATAGAGAGGATGATGGCATATGCAAAGATTATATGATTGTGGTATAGACCTTGGAACGACAAACTCTTGTCTTGCCATTCCGGATAACGACCATGGATTTGAGATTATTGATAATACTGCGGACAGAATGTCTGTTACACCTTCTGCAGTCCTGATTAACGGCAAAGGCCGTATGCTCATCGGTCAGAGAGCGTACAATTCTCAGAAGGTTGAAGATCTTGCTATTCAGTTTAAGAGACAGATGGGTCTCAGCAAGATGATTCCTTTTGCTTCTGCGAAGATTGAAAAAATGCCGGAAGAGTTGTCTTCTGAAATTTTGAAGCAGCTTAGAAGCGATGCAGAGACTCGTCTGAACCGTCCTATCGAGAATGTAGTCATTACAGTACCTGCCGCTTTTAAGACCCTTCAGTCTGAGGCTACAAATAAAGCAGGAAAACTGGCTGGATTCAAAAATATTATTCTGCTCCAGGAGCCTATTGCAGCAGCTGTTGCTTATGGTGCAAAGCCGGACTCAAAGGACAAACACTGGATGGTATTTGACTACGGCGGAGGCACACTTGACGTAGCTATTATTTCCACCCTGGATAATCGTCTTACCGTAGAGAATAGTGAGGGTGACAACTATTTCGGTGGCAGTGATATTGATCGTATTCTTTTCCGTAAAGTTGTTCTGAAAAAACTGAAAGCGGAAGGATATCATGTAGACAAACTGTTTGATGAAAGCACTAGCAGCGGCAAGTCTCTGGCACGAAAGATCCAGCTTGACTGTGAACGCTGTAAGATTGAACTTTCTAATAAAGATACAGCAATCCTTGAGATTTTTGATATTGATGATGACGAGGGGGAACCTATTGAGTTTGAGTGTGAGATCACTAGAGCAGAACTGGAATCCCTTATTGCAGACACCATCGAGAGGAGTATTGTAATCGCAAAGAAGGCTCTTGCTGGTGCAGATGTCAAGGCAGAACAGCTTGATAAGATTCTCCTTGTTGGTGGCAGTACATTTATTCCTCTTGTAAGACAGAGACTGGCTGAAGAATTCGGTGTTCCGCTCGACAGTTCTCTTAATCCTATGACGGTAGTTGCCGCGGGTGCTGCAATTTATGCATCCACATCCGTTATTGATGTTGAGGAAGAAGTCGAACTGACAAGCGCAAGCAATGCAATCATCAACCTGACTTATGATCCTATCTCTTCTGAAGAAACCGTAAATGTTATTGGTAAGGTTGCTAATATCAGTGATGTCAGCATCGCAAAAGTGAAGATCGATTGTGCAATCAACAAGGACTTCTCCGGTGTATGCTGGACGAGCGGATGGATGGAATTGCTTGATCAGTATACTGGCATCTTTGATGTAGATGTGCTTCTGCAGAAAGGCATTCTGAATCATTTCAGAGTATCTGCCTGTGACAGTACTGGTACAGAAATCGTTATCGAGAATCCATATTTCGATATTAAGCATAATGAAACTGTACTGAAGATGTCTGCTCCTCCTGCCACAATGTCTATCGGTGTTCAGATTCGAGATCCGAAGACAGGCTATGATGTGCTTTACCATGTAATCAAGAAGAATTCTCCTCTTCCGGCACAGGATGACAGAACATTTAAGCTTTCCAGAGATATCGATCCTATGCACGATGACTGCATCACTATTCGTATCTGGGAAGGTGAAAACACACAGAACCCTGAGGCCAACTTCCCTGCTGGTGCAATTACGGTTCAGTCCTCTGCTATGGATAGAATGATTCCTAAGGGAACTGAGATTGAACTGACCATCGTTGCCGATGAGAACAGAAATATCCGTGTCAGCGGTTATATTCCTGATTTTGATTTCATCATTCCGGAAGAGACCCTTCGTGCCGAAGCAAAAGTAGACCTTGAAGAGCGTATGGATACTGTTGACAAGAAGATTCAGCAGTCCGAAGTAAGCATCCAGCGTCTGAAGGATCAGGGCGTTGATGTGTCTGCACTTGAGGCCGAACTTGACCAGGTTAAGGCTGGCTATGATTCTGCTTATGGTAAGGTTGATTCCGATGAAGCCGCTGTAAACAGCTATGTTGAGCAGTTCTATGATGTGGAATCTAAGATCATTCGTGAAGAGCGCAAGCATCAGCAGCAAAAGAATAATTCTAAGAATGATGATACCGTAAAACAGGCTCGTGAGCAGGTTGAGAATTATGGTGATGAGGAAGCAAAGGCAGCTTGGGCTGAACTTGAAGAATCCTATAGCCTTGCCGAGACAGCTGAAGAAAAAGGCTTCATTGCCAATAAGATGAGCAACCTTGGTTTCCAGGCTATGACTACAAACTACGGATGGCTGAAGTCCTTCTTCTCTATCGTACTCAGCAAGCCGGAAACTAAATATACAAATGCACAGAAGGCAGAATACTGGAAATCTCAGGCATACCTTGCCATGGATTCCAGAAACGCAACGCAGCTTAGAAAGGCAGTATTTGAACTGCTGGATATGATGACCTCCAGCGCAAATCAGGCTGTTTCTGCATTTGGAGCAGACTTGACGATGTAAGGAGGCGATGTACAGATGGATACGTTGCTTGATAATAAAAAGAAAAAACTATTTGATGAGGCGTACCAGGCTTATCTGAATATCACCAGACAGATTGAGGATATGTACAGTGAGGGTATGGTGGATCCCTTTGCAGATGGTCCTTCCGTCACCGACATGGTGTGTTCCCTGGATAAATATATTCAAGGATGTCTGCTTAAAATCGGTGTATCGGATGGAACCCTCTCATCAGAGGAACTGTACTTTCTTACAGCATTGCCGGATGAATATGACGAGGTATGCGCCAGAAACAGAGGCTATAAGCGGTTTATCAAGCTGATTACAGTTGAAAGCTTCAATTCTGATTGGAATAAGTTTTATGATTTTGATAAGCCGCCGATGTTCCTGGAAAAACTCACAGAGGATTTCGATGAAGCACCTATGATGGTCAGAAGCAACCTTCAGATCATCTTCAATGCATTTATCGCTATTGATGGTGCTTTTTCAGAATGCGAGGCGGATATTGCCCTTGAACTCCTGGATAAGATCGATGATGGAACCAGAGAGTATTCACCCGAAAAAACTGATGATGCTGAATCAGATGCTGAAGATACACCGGTAGTATCTTCTTCTGGCAGCAGTTCACCGTCCTCTAGCTCTATAAACCGAGCTGATGTGCAGGTCGAGGGTGAAGATTTGGAAAGCTGTCTGGCAGAGTTAGAAGCTCTTGTTGGCTTGGAAAGCGTGAAAAACGAGGTCCTTGCCTGCATTAATCTTCTTCGCATCAACAAAATGCGAAAAGAAAAAGGACTGCCGGAACTGCAGACCTCAAACCATATGGTCTTTACTGGGAATCCCGGAACGGGTAAAACGACAGTTGCCCGAATCATGGCAAAGATATATAAAAGTCTGGGTGTCGTTTCAAAGGGTCAGCTTGTAGAAACTGATCGTTCAGGACTTGTTGCCGGATATATGGGACAGACTGCACTTAAGACTGCTCAGGTGATTAAGAAATCCAAGGGCGGAGTGCTTTTCGTAGATGAGGCTTACTCACTTTCCTCTGAGGAAGGAAGTCAGGACTACGGACGAGAAGCAATCGATACACTTGTTAAGGGCATGGAAGATTACCGAGATGATCTGGTCGTAATCGTTGCAGGCTATGAGGATGAAATGCGAAAATTTATAAACATGAACCCTGGCCTTAGATCCCGTTTTAACAAGTACATTCATTTTGCAAATTATACTGAAGATGAGATGCTTGAGATATTCAGACGTCAATGCGATAAGATGCAGTTCCTGCTTTCTGCAGACGCAGAGCAAGCTGCTTTAGAGTACTTTGCAAAGAACCAGGATGATCCAACCTTCGGTAACGCACGTGGTGTACGTAACTTCTTTGATAAGGTAGTAATGAACCAGTCTACCAGAATACTCGGAATCCCGAATCCTACTGAGATGGAATTCAGAACGATTAAGAAAGAAGATATCATTTAATTGCTGATGGCTCGGGATTCCCACCGGGCCATTAGTTTATAGCGGGAGGCAATTTTATGTACTGGTATTGGGATGCCACCTATATACTCGTTATTATAGGGGCGGTAATAAGCGCAATTGCTTCGTGGAATGTAAATCGAACATTCAAGAATTTCAGCCGTTTCTCAAATGGAAAAGGATTAGCGGCAGAAGATGTTGCTGCTCTCATAATGCATGGTGCCGGCATCTATGATGTGCGAATTGAGCATATTAGAGGAAACCTTACAGACCACTATTCTCCAACAGAAAAGGTTTTGCGATTGTCTGATAGTGTCTACGGTTCAACTTCAGTTGCCGCGCTTGGAGTAGCAGCTCATGAGTGCGGACATGCCATTCAGCATAAGATAGAATATTTCCCTCTGAAGATGAGAGCAGTGTCTGTTCCGGTAGCTAATATTGGTTCTAAACTGTCTTGGCCGATAATATTGATCGGCATGATTATTGGACAGATGGGAATAGCAAGAATCGGTGTACTTTTATTTGGATTTGTGGTTTTGTTTCAGTTGATTACCCTTCCAGTAGAGTTCGATGCTTCTCACAGGGCATTAAAAATCCTGGAAGAAAAAAGGTTGCTGATTGGCGGTGAAATGAAGGGCGCTACTAAGGTGCTTAAGGCGGCTGCGCTTACCTATGTTGCATCGTTGTTCTCATCGATTCTTCAGCTCCTTAGATTGCTGATTCTTACCCAGGGTAATGGACGGAGGCGTAGATAAATGAAAAAACTTATAATGTGCTTAATTGCTTTAATTATGGTTCTTGGAGCCCTTACTGGTTGTGGAAGCAAGGAAGTCAAAGTCACTTGCACGATGTGCAACGGTTCTGGTGAAGTAAAGTACTATTATGGCTAGGGCGATAATGACTATGATATGGGACCGTGTACAAGCTGTGACGAAAAGGATTACATCATGGTTGTGCCTAAGGGTGACTCCAATCACGGAAAGAGAGTAGTTTGCGGAAGCTGCGAGACCTATGTGGATGAACTTATCACAAAGGAAGATGCTGCCGGAGAAAGCAGAACCTGGTGTGCAGATTGCTGGGCGGACTATGATGCATTAATGAGCAATTGATATTAGCAGGCATCTTCGTTTTGCGGGGACGCCTGTTTCACTCTTGAAAAAGACAACCATTTGGTTTACAATATAATATGGGAGAGATGGTGCCTATGACTACAGCAGAACTGATAAAGAACCTATGTAAACAGCAAAATGTTAGCGTGGCTGAATTGGCCAGACGTATTGGTCAGTCTAGGCAGAACCTATACAAAAAACTGCAGCGAGATACTTTAACAATTGATGAAATCAAGCAGATTGCAGATGCTCTTGGAGTGAAGTTCGAGCAATCCTTTACCCTTCCGGGTGGAGAGCAGTATAAGATTGAGAACTGATGAAACGATTGACGTTAAGGTGGTTCAATCGGAAGCATTTGAACAAGAAATTGGTCGTTGTTTTAATGACAGAGGAAAAATATGAAGCTATTTATTATTGGTAATGGTTTTGACAAGGCCCATGGATTGGAATGTTCATACTGGGCATTTGGAGATTTTATTCAGGAACACTACCTCCAGTATTATTCCTATCTGATGACCGCATTTAATAATGACTCCGGTATCTGGGGTGATTTTGAAACCGCACTGCCCCGATGCGGAAGTGAGTTAGAGAATGTAGGATTAAATATGATGGAAGAAAGGTTGGGAGAAATCGATTATACTCCGACCGATGATGAAGGGATTAGATCCTGGCTTAAAGAACAGTATGTTTTCTTTAGAAATCTGCCGGCTATTCTTAGAGATTGGGTGGAACACATGTGCCAGAAAGATGTTTCACCTGCATATCGCCCAAACGCGATCGATAAAGATTCCCTCTTTTTGAATTTCAATTACACCCGTACACTTGAAAAGTACTACGGAATTGCATCTGATCAAATATGCCATATTCACGGTGATGTGGGAAATCCAGAAGAGATTCTTATTATGGGGCATGGAAGCCAGAAGAGCATCGAGTATGCTCTCAAGTCATTAAAATCTGTTGAACAAGATGGTGCAATTGTAGCAATAGCGATTTACCAGTGTGTTGTGGATTGCCTTAAGTTGTTATTCAAAGATACTGGGAATATCATGAAGTCGCACTCAGAGTTTTTTGAGCGCTTAAGTGATGTTGATGAGGTTATTGTTATAGGCAGTTCATTGTCAAAAGCAGATGAACCTTATTTCGATATGATTGAGAGAACAACATTTGCCCATTGGACTTTTTATTATTATAACGATGATTCTGCGTTCAAAAAGTTTGTGGAATCTTACAGAATCGCCGTCGATAGATTTTCTATGGTTTCAGATAAAGAAATCAAATTATAAGGGCGATATATTCCCGTGTACTGTGGGGGTAGATTTGTTCCCGTATTGTGTGGACATTCAAGCCATTGTCTCGACCTACGTTGAGACGGTCGTTTTGATGTCGAAAAAATAATAAGATCCAATAGTCGACTTAGTTGGGAATCGTATTTTTGGTGTACAAGGAAACCTCGTCGCCTGAAGATAGAGCTGTTTATAATTATGCTTACATATAATATATTTTCACTGTTATTAAGCATATAGTATTCATGACAACCACACTCACATTCAAACCCTTCAGGCTATTTTGCCTTAACAAAGAAGTTGATACATGTGTCTTCACCATCGTGATATATATTGATAATGTTTAAGAATGTTTCTCTGGTATTTCTGTTCTTTAATGCTTTCATAGATGAATACTTCTCTTTCTATGAAATTGTCGCATTAATCAACTGTTTTTTGGATTTTAAACAGCCGATAAAAAGGACAAAAACGGTTTTATATTAAAAATGTAAATTTATTATTAAAAACAGATGGGTAATCATTAAGATTTATAAATTGTATTGCTTTTGTACGCACAAACAAGTAAAATATGATAAGAAAATAAGTGAAAGGTGGTGCTTTATATGGCAGCAAAATCAGCGAATCTTTATGCTCGTATTGAACCGGAGGTAAAAGAAAAGGCAGAAGGCATTTTGTCTACACTTGGTATTCCTGCATCCAATGCTATCAATATGTTTTATAAACAGATAATTTTTCATAGAGGACTTCCTTTTGAAGTGAAAATTCCATCTTCTCGTCCTGTAGATATGTCCGTTTTATCAGAAGCAGAACTGAATGTAGAGCTTGAGAAAGGATATGCGGATATCAAAGCAGGAAAAACAAGAGAAGCAAGTGCGGTTTTTGCAGATATCCGTAAGGATTATAATTTGTGATATATGCTATCAAAATTACATCTCAGGCAGATAACGATATTCGTAATATCTATGAATATATTGCTTACGAACTGCAGTCATCGGAGAATGCCAGTGGTCAGCTGAACAGAATCGAAAAGTGTATTATGAGTCTTGGTGATTTGCCAGAACGCTATCGTTTTTATGATAGAGAACCTTGGAAAAGTCGTGGACTTCATATTGCTTTGGCAGATAATTATTGCGTTCTATATATTATAGATAATGATAATAAAACAGTTTACATCATGCGAGTGATGCATAGCAGTCGTGATATTGATGTTCAGCTTGATAATTACACGAAATACGAGGAATAGTGTAAATCGGTGAATCTGGCGATATCGGCGCATTGATCCTAAATCACATTCAGGGTGGCGGATACCCTTTGGTGCATTGGACTAAAACTGGTGATGCTTCAAAAATTGCGGTCATTCATCTGCTTGCGACCGCTCCAAAGTATCAAGGTCAGGACATTGGGAGAAAGATGCTGGAAGAAGCCGTCGCAATCTGCAGGGCTGAAAATGACATTTCTATCCGTTTGGATACTCTTCCATGGAATGTACCTGGAAAGAAGTTATACGAAGGATTCGGTTTTAAATATATGGGCGACATACCGCTTGACTATCTTTCTACAGGAACGATAAATTTCAGCATGGATGAATATGATTTATAATTAGAGGTAAAAAACTTTCATTTTGTTTAAAAACGAGCAGGCAATCCAAATGGGGGACCTGCTCTTTTATTCGCTGGTGATAATCTGCAGACATAACTTGAATTCAATCACGCATTTCTCATGCTAGATAGTGATCTGGCGGATGAGCCTTTGTGCAATCGACCTTTTTCTTGCAGTTCACTGCATTTTTATGGGACTGATGCAGGAATTCGTCTTTTTTGTTAAAGCTCTTATAGTGATGTCCTTCAGTGGTTTCTGCCTAATTATATGTTTATAAGAAAATAATTGCGAAAGTTGGCTCAAATTGGCTCATACAATGCTGGATGATGACGACTTTGCCGTACATGTACTAGTGAACTCTTCATTTACTTTTTGGTAATGGTCCTTTTGAGAAGGATAATGTCCATGCTGGAAGTTTTCAAGACTATGTTTATTGGCTTCGTTTAGCTGACTATATATCATATCGCGATAAAACAAACTAGAAT
>AUXO013334428.1_pt1 | contig 14530 bp, 17 predicted proteins | sample 768731 | NCBI WGS metagenome assembly AUXO01 (sample SAMN02715735, study PRJNA202380) | gut metagenome | biome: sheep rumen | host: Ovis aries | place: New Zealand: Palmerston North | reverse complement strand
GTACATTCTCTTCCAGTGGGTTGATTCACCTCTTGATACATTGCGAACGTTCTCCACCTGGCCGATGTTATAGAGTTGGAAAGAGGTAGCTCTATGCTCCCAGTATCTATTACTGTTTGATTGGTCACTATCAGAATAACTCTTATTCATGCGATGAAAAGCCTGGCACATCCTTTTTTCCACAATTCTGCGGACCTTTCGTGAGTCAAGAGCCGATTCTGTCTCAATATCAAAGTTTCTGAGCAACATGCCACCCTTGAATTTCAGTCTCTCCTCAAAGAGTTTCTGGGTTTGACCTTTGAATCTGAACTCCTGCCCTTCTTTCTTGACTCTTCTGCTACCGCGCTTAGCCATAAAACACACTGCGTCTACCTTAGGAGCTTCAAGACGTTCGAAAACTTCTTTAAGGAGAGCTGTCATTGCAGAGCAATCAAATGATGGGCAGAGAGCTTTGTCTCTAATCTGCCTTACCAGATTGCGGATTTTGTTTGTGTCCTCCTTTGTGCGAAGATACTCACCAAGTACTGAAAGACTATTTTCCATCTTCCAACTGTCTAACTTGCTGTAATGTTCGAGAGATGATTCCCAACTCTTCAAAACCTTCTTAACTTCTGTTCTCATATTCTTCTTGTTTTATTGTTTCATCTCTCTATGTTTTCAACCATTCTGTATAGGAACAAGAAGATATGATAATTTACATATTTTAACTTGTCGACATGTTCTTATAGATTTTATTGTTCATAAAGTCAAGTATCCATTTCTTTCGCTTCATAAAACTAGAACCAAGTATAATCTCAACATTTTTACTTTTTCCGATATTTAGCATTGCATTAGCTTCTTCCATTGGAATCTGAAATTCTTCTTCAAAATGAGTATCACCTATCTCCTCCGAAAAAAAGCAAACAACAGCTGAAGTGGATTTGATTTTGTAGCCTAACCCATATAATGTATCTATTTTATTAGTTAATGAGAAAGTGAAATTACCATTGGCCAATGCGGCCTGGCTCATAATATTAGGATCAGATCCCGTATCTATAAGACAAGGCTGTGGCCCATTTCCACCGTTAATCGTGATTGTAGGTATACCAGATTCGTCATATTCTATCCGCATAGAATCTTTTGGATCTACTTTGTACGTACATTTATAGAGAGCATTATGTTTGAAATCTATTATACATAGGTTATTCTTCAAGAAGTCCATTCCCAATATACCGATAACTATCTTGCCTTTCTCTTTAGGAAGAAGTTCCTTTTTTACTGCGTGAAAGTTCATTTTGTATGAATTCACACCGATTTTAAAGTCAACAATTGTACGATAACTATTATTCTCATTTGCTCCCAATGCAGAGAATGCGGTTGTTTCTCCACTATACAGGGCAAGGTTAATATCGATAATACTAATTGAAGATCCAGTGTCAATATAGAAATATCCTTTAAAACGTTTACCCTTCTTGGTTACACAAGCTTCAATCATTGATAATCCATCCTGAGTATCAATGATTGGAGCAATTTTAATATGTTTTATATTCATCAATAGAAATTCATCTTATCAAAGTCAGTATTTCCTGAGGCTTAACAATGATATGGTTGTAGTTTGAGCTAATTAGTTGGGCTTTCTCCTTTGTTCCCCATAAACATGCGACACTCTCTATGCCGGCTGAATTTGAAGCCTGAATATCAATAACCCGATCGCCAAAGCTTACTACATTAGAAGCAGGAACACCCATCAGCTCCAATGCTTTCAGCATTTGTGCCGGATGTGGCTTGATGGGCTTTGCATCATGATAGCTGACAATGTATCCTGCAGGAATATTGTAATAGGCAACAAGCTTTTCAACATACGGCCTTGGGGAGGTGCTAACTATAGCTGTTTTGATGTTATTAGACCGAATAATATCCAGTACTTCTTTCATACCAGAATACATTGTGGTCTGAGGAATCAGCTGATATGCTTCTTGCCAATTACGATTGTGTCTTGATGCTTCCAATACGGAAGTATCTATCAGAGTCAGATCTAAGTCAAAAATAATACTTTTCATTTTAGAATAAAGAATTATTCGTTATTTGATGGTTTGATTTATTAACTGTTTCTTCTACAATAGAGAATGCTTTCTCCAGTGTCTCAGTTCCCAAGGCGATGGCCAGACCATCGTTTAGCATCTTATTATTACCTTGGACCTTGTCATGATTTGCATCTATTGCATGATTGTATTTAACGGCAAACAATGGTTTTCCTGAGTTAATTGTAGCATTTACCGCATGCATAGTACCTCCATGGATACCTGTTTGAACAACAATCGTAGCGTAGGAAAGGCCAGCCTGAAGTCTGTCCCGTGCAACAAACGCATATCTGCCACATTTTTGGCCGATATAATACTCGGATAGTAAGAGGCCTCCATTATTGACAATCTCTTTTGCCAATTCAAGATTTTCTTTTGGATAGATGTCATCCCACTTCAAACTGGTTGCTAGAAATGCAGTCGTAGTACCACCGGCATCTAATGCCCCCCGGTGGCCAGTAGTGTCACATCCAACAGCTAACCCCGATACGATGTTATATCCTTTCTTAGCTAATTCACTGGAAAAATACAAACCAGCTTTCACTCCATTAGATGTTGGTTCCCTAGTACCTATTACAGCAACACCACTCTTCTTCAGAGCAGCCAGATTACCTCTATAATAGAGGACAACAGGTGGATCCTTTTTCCCCTCTTCATTTGTACAGTTTTTAAGGATATCTGGGAAATCATCCTCGAAATATGAAATAATACCGATTTTTTCTATTTCGCAATTCTCGATGATTCGCAGGGCGGTTCTGTTTGCCAGGATTAAATCCTCTTTGCTTACCTTCTCGAATTTCTTGCCTTTTAGTGTATGCCAATAATTACAAAGGCTTTCTATGTCTTTTAGATCCACAGAATTAGCAATATCGAAAATCGTTTTGCTTCCAACTCCTTTCAGTTGCTGCAAAGTGATGAGAAGTTCTGTATTTAATGCCATTTTTGTTTCTTATTAAGGCAACAGGTGACAAAAGTCACCGTTGCCGTGTTATCATTTCTGTTAGTCGATGTTCCAATAAGCATCTGGTTCGCCATCCAATACATCATCAATGAATTGATCGCTCAATCCCTCAACGTCCTGAGCCCAAGTGCCATTATAACAGTCATAGGTCTCACGCTCATAGTAGTCATCATAATCCGGCTCATCATAATCTGGCTCATCATAATCATCTACGTAATGAGAAGGATGATAGTCCGGGTTAATGGTCTTGGCCAAGAACAACCCTGTTACGTTTAAAGCGCCGAATGATTTTAACTTGTCGGCAGTCATATTGAACGTTGTACCTCTAGTAATAATGTCATCAATCAAAATGACCTTCTTACCCTTAACAAGTCCTCCCTGGAATCCAAAAGATGCGATAGGATTGTCTGATTTGCCATTCAAATGTCCCGCCTCTTTGTCATACAGATTGGTAATTGCAGACTTTTGTACAGAATAGCCCTGACTACTGATAGCTGATGATAGTTTTGCGAAGCGCTGGGCTGTTTTAGCCGACGATGAAGCAGGAATAAAGCAAATAACCCAACCGTCTTTGTTTCCACCTGTGATTTCTCCGATTTTCGTCAGAAAAGCATTCTTAACCTTATCCGTTAGGACTCCGTCCTTAAACGAATAGCACATGGCTCTGTCCTCTTCTTGCTGGGCAGTTGCCTCGTATCTAACTGGAAGATACTCTGAAATGTAATAATAACTCTGCATGTTCTAAAATCTTTTTATTTCGAATTGCATCTATTTATATCTAGGAAATAGAAAACGTAAACAATGAAATTGATTTTTATGCGCAATTATAGGCTCGGTCTGGATTGATCGTTTTTGCTACGAATAATCCGACGACATTAGCGGCACCGTTTTCTATCAGTTTATCTGCAGTACACACGAAAGTATTTCCTCGGGTTATAACATCATCTATTAAGATAATATTCTTTCCTCGAACATCATTACGATCAATATTGTAGTTTTCCGCAGGGTTTCTCTGCTTGCCATAAATATGTCCGGCTTCCGTGTCATGGTCTGAAGTAATAGTATCTATGCTGCATGCGCATCCTGTTTCATTCTCGATATATCTGCATAGGTCACTATATCTCCTGATGGTTTTTAGATGGCTGGATGCCGGTATAAAACACACGCGACAACTTCCGAAAGAGAAAGTCCTTTTAATAAGGAGAATCTTTTCCTTAATTTGTTGCTTGATAGCACTGGAGCAGTATCCGTCTTTGAAATTCCAGACGGCCTGACGTTCACTTCTCTGTTCTGGAGTTGCTGAATACCTTGTTGGTAAGTACTCCATGATATGTGTATAGTTATATGTTCCCATATCTTTATATGTTTTTAAGTTCTAAATAGTAAACACCATCTTCACTTAAGAAAGCCTTTACTGGATATTCTCCAGATGGAAGAACCATTCTAATGTCTTGTTCATCTTTATCTAGTTCTGATATATTACCTTCATAAAAACAAGGCAGAGAGAATCCAGCGAGCTTTAAAGCTTCACCGATTATGGCAGCATCCTTTCCTTTAATGTCGCCTCCAATCAAAGAACAGTTGTCTTTGATCTTAATGAGTGGCTTTGTGTTGACAAGCACCTCCATTGGGGTGTTTATGTCAAATGGGGCAGTTGTTGTAAATTTCAGCATCTTTTTTTTATTTTATATGTTCAAATATCATATTTGGTAAACGACCTTCCTGAATTTTGAATTCCGGTTGTCGTTTCTTTATTTATCCATGTTGGATCTTGCCAAAAGGTAAACAACTTGCTAAGTTTTCGCTGAAATTTGGGGTGTGAGAGTACTATTTTACGTCGTTTTTCATTGTTTTTATCCGTAAAAGCTACTAATTTGGTTTTTATTTCGTATATTTGCAGCAACTAAAAATTTGTTATATGGTTACAATAATAATATTGATAATATTACTTGTTTTATCTTTGATAATAGTTCCTTTCTCTCGACAGTTGGCAAAGGATAAAATCGAATTGGCCGACAATCCTATAGAAAGGAAGTTTGAAGTCCTCGCATCGATACTAAACGAGGCATTCTTTGAAGGTAAAGGCGAGATTAATACCTGGGATGATGATCCCAGACTTATGCGTATTTTCTCAGATTACAAGAAAAATATGATAATTGATTTTTACTATAGTACTGGAAATCTTTCTCTCACATTAAAATACAAATTTCTCCAAAAAGAACTGGAACATAAGGAGGTCTTTAATCATCTACGCAGCCTTACTGTATATAGACAGAAGGATATTGCTAATCAATTCATTGAGGTATGCCAAAAGAAAATTGTTCAACATCAGCAAAATGTTGGCTTTGATGATGTTAACGCGATGTCTGGAATCCAGAATTTTGTAGTTACAGAGGATGATCCAACAAGTATTATTAGTTCAATGTACGAAGGCCTTACGACCGACCAGAAAAAATCTATCATAAATTTGATGTACATGATTGGAACCTCAGCCGGTGATGATGAATTAAGAGTAAGGAAGACTGTAGCTTTTTCAAATCAGGCGCTATCTATGAACGTCCGTCCTGACGATTGTATAAAACAATTAAAAACATATGGGACAGAAAAGATTTTTAGCGACCTACAAGGAATAGAAGATAGCGGGGTTATGGATATGGTAGTGCTGTCATGTTTTCAGTTAGTAGCCGAGATGAACATGCCAAACTTGAATAATATCAATCCTGCTATGGAAGATTGCTTTTACCAGTCATTCGAGAGACTGGGTTATTCTGAACAAGATATTGAGCAAGTAATTCAGAAAATCAATGCTATGCAGCAATATTTCGGTCTGTAATGAGAAAGTGTGTCATTTTATTATTCTGTTTATTAGCTTGTCTACCAATAATCTCTAAAAAAAGAGCTTTATTGATAGGAATAGGACATTATCCTCCGAAAAGTGGCTGGTGTGACATTAGTTCAATAAATGATATAAATATTCTAAAGACAGCTCTTTCAAATGAATTTATAATTCACGTGTTAAAAGATCAAGAGGCCACTCATGAAGGAATTAATAATGCGATAAAGCATCTGCTTCAGGAATGCGACAAAGGGGATACGATATTACTTCATTTCTCTTGTCATGGTCAGCAGGTTATTACCGACAGGCCGGAAGAACCTGATGGCTTGGATGAAGCTTTAGTGCCTTATGATGCTTATAGTACTATTAGCAAGCAGTATTCCGGAGATAAACATTATCTTGATAATGAATTATCACATAACCTTGATGAATTACGTAGAAAAGTTGGTGCTGCCGGACTTGTTATTGTGACATTGGATGCTTGTTATAGCGGATCAAGTCATAGAGGAGAAAATGACGCTCCTGATGTCATTTATCGAGGTGGAGCTGATATACTTGGAATTGAGAACCTTTCAGAGGATAGTCTTCAAATAGTCCTTAGCAAACAGAATATAGAAGATAAAACGCCCATTGACAGAAAAGAAGGGTATTCTGATTTATTAATGGTTAGTGCCTGCAAATCCAATCAGAAGAATAAAGAAATAATAAAAGATGGTATAGGCTATGGTCCATTATCATATTCCATTTATCTTTCTTCCTGCTCAAACAGTACTAATGACATCAAAAAATGGTTGTCTGGAGTACGATCCCAGATGGATAGCCTTACATATACTCAGACACCCGAGATTCGCAGTTCAATACAAGATCTTGAAATAGAGGAGGTTTCAAAGATATGTCCTATATGTGGTAAGGAGGTTTGTGAATGTGATGAACAATTGGATGATAGTCAGAATGTTCTAATTCCAATCCTAATTGGAGTATTTCTATTAATATTAGTCTTCTATTGCTTATGGATTATGAAGAAAAGAAAATAGTTAAACCCTCATGGCAATTTTCAACCATGCTTTTTATATTCATGGTTCTAATTGTTATGAAAACTATTGGAGTCGTTGACAATGCTTATGATTACTGGGAAGATGCCTTGTATCCTATATATCTACCTTTGCTGCTGTTTTCGGTAGTTATTGACATTTTGGCCTATTGTTATGCATTTCTTGGAATATATAAGGCATTACAAAGAAAACCTTATAGCATTTCCATGCTAAGATTATCTGTATTCTATTTTTTAATTCAGTTTTGTTTCAATTCAATGGGCAAAATTGGCAGTGTCTTACCCATACACCCCTATTTATTCTTCCCTATCATTCTATTTCTGATAATCTTTCTTGTTTATCTATTCAAATCGAAATCTTTAAGAGAATATATACCCAAAGCAGAAAGGAAATTCGGCATTATGGGATGGTTTGGAATCCTTATATATGTTTTGGTCGCTTCTATGTATGTTTGGAAAATAAGTGATGACTATCAAAAAAACCGAAATAGTATGCCACTTAAAAGTACTGAAGTGGCACTTAAAAAGGGAGAGGTTACTGACGGTTTGATAGCATATCACCCCTTGGATGGTTGGATAGCGGATACTATTATAGGAAATGAAAAAGATGGCTATTTGAGAGTATACCATACTGACAGCTGCCATGACATCTTGATAACTTCGATGAATTTGGATTATCAATCCAGAATCGATTACTACCAAATCTTAAGTGAATGTTGTATGAGTCAGATTCCTGATACTATCGGATTGATAGAAGTTGCGAACGAAAGCAAATTTTATAATGGGGGCAGTTATTATCTCAATACATATGCAGTGGGGACTTCTGATAGTCTCACTGCTTATTGGACATTTTCAGCTTTGATAGATTCTGCAAGTCATAAAGCTGCTGCACTTTCTAACTTCCAAGTGTCCTCCTACGAGAAATCGCACAAAATGTCTGAAGAATTTATGAAAACAGTGCGCTTTAACTTAAAATAAAGAGGAGTTGTGCATCAGTGCATATATTAAATAAGCAATAGTGCAAATTATGAATATTTTAAAAAAGAAATATAATATAGGAGACAATAGGAATGACAATGTCGTATCCTTGGCAGCTACCAGCCAAGGCTTGTGGTTTACACAATGTTTATACATGATGGAATAAACCAATAAACAACAAAGTATAAATCCGATAAACTTTACTATAATTATAATCATGTTGCAAAGTTATGAAAATAAATAGAATTATAGAAACAAATGACAAGAAATTCACATGGAAAGACAGCATTTTCCTTAATATATATGGATTTTTTGAATTATATCGGTATATTGCTTTGTTTATTATAGGAATTGCCATATCAGTTTTTGTGTTCTTGCTTGTTATCGATTTCATTGCCCCCAAAGAAATAAGTAACATCGATAGGAAGGCTACCTTGGAACTTTTTAACCAGCTACAGGATGCAAATCGGCATCAGGATGCAATCCTCTTGATGGAATATAAGGGCAATGAATATCTAAAAGATTCTCCTCTCGAACTTGAATATAAGCAGAAATTGTCCGATTCATATATTCATGTAGGAGATTACAGTAAAGCAGAAAAGATGCTCCTGGACACATGGGAACATGCGCCTAAGTATATGGAAGAATTCACTGACGAAATAAAGGGGAAGAAAGGATTCGAGGAGTTCCTGAAATTTGGCTTGGCAAGAGTAATTTATCAATTTTATGAGAAAATTGGTGATACAAATAATCAGCTAAAGTATTTCGACATTTATAAGAAGTATTATAATTTGTGTTCTTCTCAAATAGATTCAATCTCGGCTGAAGCATATAATAAGAAAACTTGGTTCGCACATAAGACAGAACTTAATCATAAGGAATTGATTGAGTATGACGAAATTGTTATCGCCTCTTTAAATGATAAAAGTAAAGCCATAAAACGCATGGAGGCTTATGTGGATAAAATAAAAGAAAAAAAAGAGTATGGTCCTGCATTCAAAGTTAAGTGCTTTTGCAAATTAGTAGAGTGGCAATTAGCCAATGGACTTTTTCCTAAAGCTTATACAAGAATTAAAGAAGCCATTACCTACGTTAGCCAAATGCAATTTGTGGATGAATACCAATATTTGGGGAAGCTATCAGATTATTGCTATCAGATTCATGATGTGGAGTTGAGTAAGGCATTATATAAGAGATATCAGAAGTTCTTGGATGAGAGATATGATAAGACAGATTTTGAATATCTTTCTAATTATGCCAGGTCTTTCAGATACTTAGAAGCTGAAAAAGATTGGAAGACTCTCACTGAAAATCTTATTCAGTATTGTGACGGTATGAAACACCAGATATTAAGAAATATACCTTCCATGACAGAAGAGCAACGAGAATTCTTTGCTAAGCAATTCGATGTTCCATATGAATATTCACTTCATCTTCTTCAGGAAAGCCCCAGTCAGGAACTGGCCAATTTATGCTTTGACAATATTACGTTTAAAAATGGTTTGCTTCTACGTTCAAACCGCTCAATTGAAAATAGCATCCAAATGTTAGGAGATAAAGATGTAGAAGAAAAATATAAGGAATTAAAAGAATGCCGATTGAATTTAATCTATCAGTCCGTTTCAGGCAACATCTTTACAGATGAAAAGAAACTTCAGGCACAGATTAATGACCTGGAAAAAGAAATTGCCATGAAATGTACTGATTTTAAAATAAAAAACCAAACTCCCGATAACAGTTATCAGGCTGTTCAAGACAAGCTGAAAGAGAATGAGGCTATTGTTGATCTGATTGAACATGAAAGCAGGCTCTTTGCTTTGGTTCTGCTGCATAATAAGGCTGTTCATTATACTCCTATTGGCAAGTTGGAAGACATCCTAGATAAATTGAAACAGCCTACAGAGCGGTTATATCATGATGCACAATTAACAGATTATATATGGGGACCAATCTCAAAGATTGTGGACAACAAATCCGTAGTATATTATTTGCCCATTGGAATGTTCAATCAACTTGCTCTTGGAACTCTTTGCACAAACGAGACTTCAAATCAATACCTATGTGAGACAAAGAGTATCCGACTGCTTTCTAATCCGATGGATCTCATGGATGAATCAATGATGAATTTGAAGGCAGATGCAAAAGGCATATCCTTATGGGGAGGTATAGAATATGGAATGAATGATTCTCAGAAGCCAGATCTGTCTACAGGGAAGAGATCTGCTGTTAAGAGAGGAGATTATCTCACAAATCTTAAGTATGCATACTTAGAAGTGAACGAGATAGCTGCAATGCTCGAAAAAAAGAAAATCATGAATCGCCTATACACAAAAGATGCTGCTACAGAAAGTGCATTTAAAAAGCGTTCAGGAAAGGGTGACTATATAATACATATATCAACACACGGATTTTTCAATGAGAAAACTAATTTGAACAAGTCTATGTATGAATCAGGTTTGTTCTTTGCTGGAGCAAATAAATACTGGAGTAACGACTCTATAAAACTTGAAATAGGACAGGAGGATGGTATCCTACGGGCTGCAGAGATTGCTGAACTAAACCTGGCTGGGTGCGAATTAGTCGTTCTATCCGCATGTGAAACAGGACTAGGATTCAGTGATACTAGTGAGGGAGTTTATGGCCTACAGCGAGCATTTAAACTGGCTGGCGCAAAGCATGTATTAATGAGTTTGTGGGATGTGGATGACAGAGCTACAACATTATTAATGACTGAGTTCTACAGAAGTCTTTTAGAGGGGAATGATATGGAGAAATCATTGGAGAGAAGTAGATTAAAAGTAAAAGGGGAACATCCTTCTCCAGAAGATTGGGGAGCTTTCGTTTTGTTATATTAATGACAAAGCCCCACTTATGGGGCTTTTTTCTAGATATTCCGGAGAATTGAGTTCGTTTTTAAATAATCCTCTTCTGTGAGGAAGTTATATCTTCTCTTTCCCAACCTCACAAGAACAAAATTGTGCCACCAGCTGAAATTAAAATTCTTTGGTGATGATACTCCAGGAACGGGATTCTTACAGAACTCGATATTCAAAAGAATTTGCTCCTTATTAGGAATATTCGTTCCTTCATTTAATAGTTGGGTGTAAATGTTATATGCTTCTTTATATTGTTGCGTCTCGATTAACGCGCTCGAAAAACGGAGTCTATTGTATGGTGAGGGATTTGAACTGACTACACTTTGCAAATATGCAGCCATCATTGTAAAATACTTCATCTTCCTCCTGAATTTGACGTATGACCAAATCCACATCAATGCAATAAAAATAAGTAATATAGTTATCATATCAATTTGTATTTGTTGTGCAAAGATAGCAATTTATTTGAGTTTTTGCGTCAAATTATATGCTTTTTGTGTAAAAAAGATGTTAAAAAGCAATATTTGGTTCGATAATTTATAGAAAATGCTTATATTTGCTGATTAAAGTGATCCCGTTCACATTGTTATTTGAGTTTTAATAAATTGAAAGTATATGGCTGATAAGATTAATCCTAATGAGGTTGACCTTAACTCTTTCTTAGAAGAAGAGAGAGCAAAGGCACGCTGTTACTTGACCAAAACGTATTCTGTCAAAGAAGCGGATGCTGATGATATCATTCAGGATTCTTCTATCGCCTTGTTTAAAAACATCAAAGAAGGAAAGCTTGTTAAACTAACGTCGACTTTATCAACGTATTTTTTGCAAATCTGTATATACCAGACTATGAATTATAAGAGGAAGTCTGGACGACTTGCTCAATTTACAGAAGCGGTAGAAACAAAACAAAAGGACGAATATAGTTCTGACAAGATAGATGAATTACTTGGTTTTGGTGAAAGTGGAATTACAAATGAACAAAAAGAAATGATGCGAGATATTGTTCAGTCGCTTCCCAAACCTTGTGATGACATCTTATGGTATTTCTATGGAGATGATCTTGACATGAAGACAATAGCCAATTTGTTGGATTATAGTAGTGCAGATACTGTTAAAACGACAAAAAGCCGTTGTATGAGTAAACTTAAGGAAAGGTTTAAAAAGATTAAGGAGGACTTCTATGCATAATGAAGAATTGTTTGACCAAAAAGTTGAGCGATTCCTTAAAAAGCAGATGTCCCCTGAAGAGGAACGCTTGTTTAAGGAGGAATTAGCTTCTGATAATGAGAAGTTAGCTCGCGCAAAAACGATGGCTTTGGCTATTCGCCAGATGAAAGATGCCCACAAAGAAAAAGATGAGAGAATTGTTGAAACTATACAAAAAACAGAAGATTCTGTCCTACAAAAGATAGTAGATGGCAGTTTCCCCGTTGATTTCGATGAAAGGGTAGAGTGCTATTTGAAGGGCATGATGTCTCAGTCTGAGGAAAGGTCGTTCTTTGACGAGTTGAAGAAGCATCCAGATCTTGAACTGAGAGCAAAGGTGATGGCTCTTGCCGTAGAGCAGATGAAATCCACCACAAAAGCAAAAGATGAAGCAATTATTGAGAAAATCAAGAACACTGATATGAAAACCCTTGAAAAAATGGTAAGGGGTAAGAACGGTGGAGCAGTAATTGTGAGTTTATTTAGCCGTCGTGTTCTTGCTATGGCGGCATCAGTCTTGTTTATTATAGGATTGTTCTTCTCATATAATCAGTACGACATAAGCCAAACCAAGAATGTATATAACAAATATGCTTCTTATACGGATGGATTCAATCAGACGATGAAAACTAGGAGTAAAATTTCAGAATCTGATTCAATTACCAGTTATAAGCTGAGCACTTTGTTTGCTTTGGTTCAAAGAGGAGACTCTATTGATTATGTCATTGAGGAATTAAAGACTTATCCTAAAACTGAGGGATTCCAAGTTGAGATCGAATGGAATCTTGCAATGGCATACCTCAGAAATGGTAATAAGAAAGACGCTAAATTGATTCTTCAAGGTATTGCAAAGAATTATACGGGGCAGAATATCGCTAAAAAAGCTCAGGAAGTATTGGATGAAATTAACAATATTGGACTATTTAAATAAGCATATATGAAAATAGCATTAGCAATCCTTGCAATTTTAATCAGTGCGCATGGGTGGGCATATCATTGTATGGTAAAGAGTTATGCCCAGATAAATAGACCTAGGTATCTGAGGAGCTTACCTTCTATAATCAGTCTATTTGGTTGTGTCGTGCTGGCCTTCTTTTTTTCAATTATGTCATTTGGATTGGCATGGTATTGGGCCGTTTTAATTGCAATACCTGCATCATTTATAATATCGTTGATTATTCAAATCATTCATGAGGAAATAACAAAAGCTAATTTTACCATGGTAACTGGAATGACAGCATTTCCTATAGTATCAAGAGTGGTAATAGGCTTGATTTTGTCAATTGTCGCTTTCCTTTTGTAAGTTAGAGCGAACCCAGTAATTCTTGTCTTACTGCATAAAAACTATCAAGTGCGTCTCGGCCAGATAGATATTTTGCACCTTTTTTCACAAGTATGGCATTTCCTTGGCAAAACTCGGATATGTTTGTCATTTGTGACTTAAACAACAACGCATAGAGTGGCTTTTTTGAGATCAGTGTGGTGTTGGCTGCATGCATTGTTCCTCCTTTAGCACCTGTTTGAATAACAATGGTTCCTTTTGCCATTCCTGCCTGAAGTCTGTCTCTAGCAACTAAAGAGTACTTGTTCACCTTATAGCCTATTGGATATTCTGAAATAAGCAAACCTCCCATTTCGTAAATATCCTTTGATAGCTCTAGATTTTCTGAAGGGTAAATTGATTCCCAGTCTAATCCGTTTGCAAGAATTGCTGTTGTTTTCCCATTTACTTTCAATGCGCCTTTATGTGCACATGTGTCACAACCGATTGCGAGCCCGGAAATAATGTTAAATCCGCAACTTGCTAGACTTGAAGAAACAAGTTCTCCTCCTATTGCTCCGTCTTCAGTTGGATTTCTTGTACCTATGATAGCTATGCCAGGCATCTTCGTTATATCAAGATCACCTTTGTACCATATCATTAATGGTGGAGATGGCCTTCCGCTTTCGTCTAATGTCTTCTTGAATTCACTTGGATAACTATCATCCCAGTAACAAGAAAGGAATATGTCTCGTTTCGCACTTTCCTCAATATACTGGCAAGCAAGATCATAAGAAGAACTCAAATTTTCTAGACTGATTTTAAAAGAGGATTGCTCTTTTATTTTTTCTTGGAGCTCCTTAATGGTAAAATAAGGCGCATTATAGTAATTAGTATCACAAAAACTGAAGATTTTTTGTGGTCCGAAACCTTTATAGCCTGTTTCTTTAAGGCAATATAATGATAAAACCAATTCTTTGCTTGTCATACTTTGTTAGGTGATCCAAAACTGAGAATACTATAACTTTGTCGCAAAGTTAGTCAATTTTGATGGGAAACGAAGACAATTAAGCAACTTTGTACCAGATTTTGAGATATTTTAGTATATCAATGAAATATAACCCTTTATTGAGACCTGTACAAAGGAAATTACTTAGGCGTGGCATTCGTATATGGATTATCGTAGAAAATGACATCATTTCCACGTCCATCCTCATTGGGACGGAGGCGGAAACATGAGTCATTAAAAGTCTAATTCTGATAACTAGTTAAATCTTGAATATCTGCATGTGGATGCTGAT
>AUXO017373019.1_pt1 | contig 14532 bp, 19 predicted proteins | sample 768731 | NCBI WGS metagenome assembly AUXO01 (sample SAMN02715735, study PRJNA202380) | gut metagenome | biome: sheep rumen | host: Ovis aries | place: New Zealand: Palmerston North | reverse complement strand
AAATTTCCCCATTTGGAAACGATTTGTAACCGTGTGACAGAATTTTATCGCATGAAAGCATAAGTAAACGGTAGGCGATTAACCTACCGTAGTCGATTAATATTCAAGTTCTATTGTTATTTGGTGTTCGCGTATGCTAGTTATACATCTAACGCGTTCTTCTAGATGCGGTTCTAGTACTTCTAGAAAACCTTCTTCATACATTGCACCTGTTATCTTAGTGAAGTCATTTAACCGGATAACTACGGTTACTGCATTAGATATCACAGGAACTAGATCACGCAGAAGCATTAATACTCACCGCCTTTCTTGTAGATAGTAGTGCGATTACCGTTGCGGGTAATTAGTTCAATGTGGGTTTTGATAAACGGTATTGATTCATTATAGAAGAACTTGCACATGGTAGCAATATAGGATGTAGCACCTATATTATTCTCTTTGTAGAACTGCACCGTTAAATCGTGGTTGTCTTGTCTTACGCGGTACAGTACACAGTTGTACAGCACTTTCAAGTTAGAGTGTTCATAGATTTCATCCGTTTCCATAATGCGGGCAACGTATTTCATGGTTGGTATCCCCTTTCCTAAGATGTGTATATCTTACCATACTTTATAAGAAATTGCAACCCTTTTGTGTGCATTTTCTTATAAATTTTTTCTTGTGTTATCCTGTCTACCAGTATATAATATAAGTACCAATCATGAAAGGGGTGTACTAGTAATGAATAGTACAAACAAAATGTGTTTTCTTTCTGCAAATGGGAAAACAAAAGTAAGGTTCTTTCAGAACCCCGATAATGCAACCTTTGATATTTCCTATGCACCGTCCGAAGTAATCAATATGAACGGGGTTTCATGGCGTACACAAGTTCCTTATGATGAAGTAATTACAATAATAGCGGATTTAGTTAGAAGGGGGTACAGTTTAATAAATGAGTAATTTTGATTTTCCGGTAGGCTACAGAAGCATTAATGCGCAGAATTGGAAGCGGGGTCAACTACCTAAAGCCCGTTACAATACACCGTCTTTACAGTACCCTTGGTTTAGATGTATTACCTTTAATAAGGTTATGAAAAGCGATGGTATTGCGGCATACTACTACCCCGAACACGGCAACGCAAACACCGTTAAAGCCGCAATTATGGAAAATTTTCCGTATTTTAAAGTTCGTGAAAGTACCCGCACAGGGTATTTAAAACGCGGTCATTTTGTTGTTGCCCCGTATTTAGGTCAATGGGGTAAGGGTTGGTTCGTTGCTGAAAATAACGCGGGTTCGGGTTCTTCGGTAAAGATAACATACTATACCGATGGGAAAGGAAGTAGAAAATAATGGCATCTATAAAGCAATTTGAGATGGATAATATCTTAAACACTAATGCGCAGGGGCTATTAAGGGAAATAACGGGTAAACGGGTAGGGCGCGCCAATACTAAAGAAATACGCGCAGATTATCAGAGGTTACAAAGTATAGCCCGTAAACGGTTGGAACGCGCACAGGCTAGAGGTTATCAGAAAAACTATGAGAAATTTACCCCTGTATCGCAGATTAAAAGCCCTGATGAACTTGCGAAAGAATATGCAAGGGTTTCTAGATATTTGGTATCGCAGGAAAGCACCGCGGAAGGGCGCAAACAGGAAGCTAGGAAGCGCGTAGAAACATTTAATGAACTTGGTTATAAGTTCGTTACCTACAGCAATGAAAAAAGCTTTGGTGAATTTATGGGGCGTATGATTGAACTGTACACAGAAGAAACCCCCGATGGTAAACGGTTAATGGCTGATTCTGATAAGATTGTACAGGCGTACGATTATATTAGAGAAGCATTAAGCGAAAACGGAAAGGAAGCTGATTTTGTTAATGAATCTGCCGATGTTTTGCGTAAATTGTTTGATGATTGGGTAGAGGCTCAAACATGAATTATTTACCTTTGCCGCTAGAACCGTGGGTAGCTGTCGAAGATTTTAATCCCGCTATTTTTCGCCACTACCCTAGGTTAAAACGCAGAAGAACTAAAAACGGGAAGAAGCCCGATATTTTGGATTGTGTTTGCGCTTTTGATATAGAAGCTACAAATATACCGGAAATAGAACAAGCTGTAATGTATATATGGCAATTTCAAATAGATGAAGAATTAACGGTATTTGGTAGAACTTGGGAAAGTTTTGCAAACATGATGCAAGAAATAGTTGAAGTTATTCCCGAAGATACACAACTAGTTGTGTTTATACACAATTTGTCTTATGAGTATTCGTACTTGAAGTCAATATATCATTTTAAAATTGAAGATGTTTTTGCGGTGCAACGCCGTAAGGTAGTAAGGTGTACCATGTATGATAAAATTGAGTTCCGATGCAGTTACAAACAGACTAATATGTCATTAGCTGAATTTACTAGAAAAATGAAAGTAAAGCACCGGAAATTGGCAGATTATGATTATGATATACCTATGTACCCTTGGACAGAATTGACTATAGAACAGCTTCGGTATTGTCAAAATGATGTACTAGGTTTAGTGGAAGCAATACGGGCAGAAATGCAACAAGAGGGTGATAATCTTATAACTATTCCGTTAACTTCAACCGGATATGTGCGGCGGGAATGTAAAAAGGTTATGAAAGACAATTTAGGGTATAACTATGCTAAACCTTTCTTTCCTTCCCCTCGGCTATATCATTATATGCGTAAAGCTTTTCGCGGCGGTGATACTCATTGTAATAGATGGTATTGTGATACTACATTAGAAGATGTACACAGTTATGACCGTTCTTCAAGTTATCCCGATGTTATATGCAACTGCAAATTTCCTATGAAACCGTTTGTAGAATGTACCGCGGAATTAACCGAATCTTATTTAAATGAGTTAGTTTTTCAACGTGGGCGGGCTATTCTTATGGAAGTTCGTTTTACAAATGTGAAGCTAAAAAATAAGTACTGGGGTAACCCGTATTTCACAAAAGACAAAAGTTATGACATATCTTCTGATATGGTGATGTTTACAGGGCGTATAATATCGGCATCCGCATTAACCACTATTATTACCGATGTAGATTATCGGATTATTAAAAATGAGTATGATTATGATATGAAGGTAATTACTTGGTTTAAATCTACTTATGGTAATCTACCGGAATGTTTTACAGATTTTGTAAAAGATTGGTATAGAACGAAAACATCCTTAAAGGATTTAAAGGGGGTGACAGAAGAAGAAACGGAATTTAACGAAAAAATGTATATGAAGGCTAAAAATATGTTAAATTCCATATATCTACGGAATGACAGCAACCGACCCGATAAAAGAAGCAATAGAATATTGGGATAGTGATAAAGATTTTCATTATGATACTCATACACCTAAAGAAGAATTATTTGCACAAGCTAAAAAAAGCTATTGGCTTCCGTACCAATGGTCGTTATGGGTAACAAGTTGGGCGCGTTTTCGACTTCATGAAGGAATAGGATTGGTTACAAATGGGTTACAATCTGATTTCGTATATTGTGATACCGATAGCGTTAAATATATTGGGGAAGCTGATTGGAGCAAATATAATGCCGCTAGAATAGAAGATAGTATTGAAACAGGTTCTTTTGCTGATGATAGTAACGGAAAACGGCATTATATGGGTGTATATGAGGAAGAAGAAACATATACCCGTTTTCGTTCAACCGGAAGTAAAAAGTATGCAGTAGAAATTAATGGTAAATTAATGGTTACTATTGCAGGGGTTAACAAAATTAAAGGTGCAGAAGAACTATCAGCTTATGGAATTGAAGCATTAAAAGATGGATTTGTATTTTATGAAGGTGGCGGGCTTGCCGCTAAATACAATGATGCACCCGCTATAACAGAATATAGCATAGACGGGCATAAGTTGCATATTATATCAAACTGCTATTTATTCCGTTCGCCTTATACTTTGGGTACATTAGAGATATACCGCAGAATTATTGAAATGTCGAAAATAGAAGTTGACAAGCTAGTTTCATTGTACTATAATAAACTTGCGCCCGCAAAGGGTGACTAATTTAAAGAAAGTTGGTAGAAACATGGAAGTTATCAAAACAAGTGTAAAAAATTTTGCCGCAAACAAGAAGATGCAGTATCTTCTCTTGAAAGGTGATGCAGAAACCGTTAGTGATCTTAAAGATGAATTTCTTGATGTTCCGCATGAAATGAAAGGATATTGTCTTTATAATGATGTATCCGCGAAAACAGGAGAGGTTATTGAAGTTCTTGCTATCCTTACTGAATCTAAGGTTATCCGCGCAACTTCTACCTATTTTAAAACCGCGTTTCTTGATATCGTGGACATTATGGGAGAAGAACCATTTAAATTCTGGGTTGTTCGCAAAACTAGCGCAAAAGGCAGAACCTTCTATACTGCCGCTCTGTATCTTGATTAATTGCACCGTAAAGGGCGGGGTTATATACCCCGCTCTTTTCTATTTGAAGGGGGTTAATATGAACTTTTATTTAGAAAATGGTTATGTGGATATGAAACGTATAATAGAACTTCCGTATCCTTTTATTTTCCTAGTGCATGGGCGTGGAACTGGTAAAACCTTCGGGGCTTGTGATTACGCCTTAAATGAAATGCCCGAAGGGGAAAAGTTTTTCTATTTGCGGCGTTCGCAGTTAGAAGCTGATTTAGTAGGCAATACAGAATTTAGCCCGTTCGACCCTGTTATTAAAGTGAAGAACCGTCAACCAGTTTATGTGGGGGCGTTACCTTCGGTTAAAAATATACGTGGCGTTTGGAACGGGGTCATAGATGAAAACGGCAAGTTACAACCACAGGGGGAAACTATCGGGTATATCGGTGCATTAAACACTATTAGCGGTATTAGAGGTTTTAGCGGGGTGGATGTTACATTATTAATCTATGATGAATTTATACCGGAAGCAACCGCCCGCCCGATTAAAGCTGAAGGGGAAGCGGTTTTACAATGTTATGAAACTATTAACCGAAACAGGGAAATAACAGGCGAGAAACCTTTAAAGATGCTGTTTTTATCTAACGCCAATAAACTTTCTAGCCCTATTTTTGCCGCTTTTGGTATCATGGGTTATGTTGATAAGATGGTAAGGAACGGGCAAGAGGTTTGCATACTTCCCGATCGCGGCATAGCGTTATTAAAATTGCGTGATTCACCTATATCAAAACGTAAAGCGCAAACAGCACTTTACAAAGCGGCACAAAGTGAAAAATTCAAAAGCATGAGTATTGATAATGCTTTTGATACATCTTCCTATTTATATGTACAGCAAGAGCCTATAAACGAATACAGGTTGTTATGTAGTTTTTGCGATGTGTATATATACAAACACAAAGCTAAAACATGGTATTATGTATCACGGCATAAAAGTGGGGTATTAAAACAGGAATATATTAATGAACCTTTTTCACGGAAGAAATTCCGTAAAGAACAAACATCGCTTCTTAATGCTTGGATTAATGGAAATATAAGTTTTCAAGATTATTATTGCAAACAGGTATTGACAGAAGTTCTTACAAAGTAGTAACATAAGATATAGGGAAGGAATTAGCGCACAGCGGACACCTCGGAAGGGTGGCGCGTGAACTTGACCGCGGTTCACAATGATTCTTTCCCTATATTACTATTTTATAATGGGGTGGTGTATTTGCGTGTATTGGTGATGAAAAAGAACGGGTTCGGTATCGATGAATTTACCGATGTAACAAAGATAGAATTGACTAGCGGGGGTACAACTTTTGATATTACCCACAGTAACGAACAACACGCGGTTTTTTCTACTTCTTTGTATATGATTGTACAGGTATGGACTAACTAAGGTGAATATTATGATGATACCACAGGTAAAAGATTGTTTGGTTGTTTTGGCTTTTATCCTGTCTGATATTGTGATAGGGTTAGTAAAGGCAATAACAACCCATAGTTACACTAGTGAAATAATGCGGGAAGGATTATTTCATAAACTGGGAGAAATACTATGTTTTATTTTCGGGGTATTGTGTGATACTACGTTACCTAATTTCGGGGTAATCGTTCCGTTTTCCCTTGCGCGGTCAATAGCAGTATATATAACTATTATGGAAATAGGTAGCGTTATTGAAAATATCGGTATTATAAACCCCGAGTTGGAAAAGTACCTAGGGAAAGTTTTTGCAAAAGTACGGGAAGCGGCACAGGTGGAAGAACCGGAAGAACCAAAAGAAACGGGTATAGAAGATAATGGAAACAAAGACATATAACCCCGATTTTCCGGTTTTGGAATTTAATAGTAAAGGCGTTTTTGTGTATCTGATGCAAGCGGCGTTACGGTATCACGGGTATAATGCCACGCCTACGGCATTATTTGATGTAGATACATTTTATGCTTTAAAGAAATTCAGACAGCAACACTATATAAGCGGCGATACTGTTTGTGATTCTATAACGTGGCAAAATCTGCTACAAGATTAATTTATTAAACTTAGATTAAGAAGGGAAAATTTAAGATGAAATTGAGCGAAGTTATTACACTTATAGGCGCGGGATATACAAAAGAAGATATTGAAGCAATGACCGCGCAGGAAAACCTTGAAGTTGTGGTTGGTGAAGTGGCAGAACCGGAATCACCCGCCGCAGAACCGGAGAAGCCCGCAGAAGCACCCGCCCCGAAGCTTGAAGACAGTATGCAGGTTGACCCTAAACCCGTTGAACTGGGGGCAGATAATGCCGAAGTTCTGAAAGCTATAAAGGATTTGACCAAAGCAATACAGGCAAGTAATGTAAGAACCGCGGCAAATCCCGACCCCGTTAGCGCGGCTGAAAAAGCCGATGAAATTTTAAAATCTATTATCAGATAGGAGAATTTTGAATTATGCCTAATGCAATGACAGTAACACAGGCGGCGGCGTTCCTTAACGCTATTGCCGAACAGCAGACCGGAATTGGCGCGCTTGGTGCTATTAATAACGGTGCTGATTTTATTTCCGCGGCTACAACCGTTCTTACCGCGGGCAATGACCCCGTTATTAATGCTATCTCGCAGATTATCAGCCGCCCCGCAATGTTTGCTGTAAGAGACTATAAACAGCCTTTGGCAACCCTTTATATGGATGGTACGCGTTACGGTAACGCGGTTCGCAAGCTTTCACCCGTGGCTAAAGAAATGGAAGATAATGAAGCTTACGAATACCCCGCCGCGTATGATGCTACAGAAACAGATAACCCCTATGGTGATGATCTTTCTGTAGATATGTACAAAATTTCTAAACAGAAAGTGCTTCAGACTTGGTTTCAGGGTTCGGCAACCTATAGACAGAGGTATAGCATTTTTAAAGAACAGTACGATATTGCCTTTGAAAGTGCTGATAATTTGGTGCGCTTCTTCGCTATGCTTACACAGGAACGTAAGAATGACCGTGAACGCTATGAAGAAGCAAAAGCCCGCGCCCTTCAGCTTAACTACATTGCCGCTATTCTTAGTGAAAATAAGACGGGGCGCGTAATTCACCTTCTTACAGAGTATAACACCCTTACGGGGCAGAGTCTTACCGCAACCACGGTAATGCTTCCCGCCAATTTTGAAGCCTTTGTGCGGTGGATGTATAGTCGTATTGATACTCTTATTGGGCTGTTTGCGGAATCTTCTGAAGAATTTCAGACAACTATCACGGGTTATAATATCCTTCGCCACACCGACCCCGATAAAATGCGTGTAGCTTTGTACCGTCCGTTTATGGCAATGATCAACAGTATGGTTAACGCAGGTGTTTACCATGCGGATATGCTTAAACTGCCTACTTATGAAAGTATTGATTTTTGGCAGAGCATTAAGACCCCGCAGGGCATCAACTTTAAACCGACCTACACCGGAACAAACGGGCAGGTTGTAACCCCCGCAAACGCTGTCAATAATGTAAAGGTTATCGGTGTTATTCATGATGTTGATGCAATCGGTTACGCCCTTCTTAATCAACGGGTTGATGTGACCCCCTATAATGCAGCTGGCGACTATTGGAACGAATTTTATAAGATGCGCTTCCGTGCCGTGACTGATCTGACCGAGAAAGGCGTAGTTCTTTGCCTTGATTAAATAGCTTCCCTTCTGTCGTGGGGTTGTGTGTTCTTTTAACCAATTTCTTGCACACAACCCCTTTTAATATGAGGTAATATTATGTTTGATGTTATTTTTTTCAATTTTGCAAAAAGAAGAAATGCCTTTTCCGTTCCTACCCTTTCCGCGGGTGTTACCTATTCATGCAAGCTTAAAGCCCCTACAACTTTACTTGCGCCTACTATAGAGTTATCCTACCCCACACAGAGTCAAAGTAGCATACGGGCAACCAATTACGCATATATACCGGATTTTAACCGCTACTATTATATTAAAAACTGGGTGCTAGATGGTACTTTGGTACGGGCTTCCCTAGAAGTTGATGCGCTTGCATCGCATAGAACCGCAGTTCTTGCTTCTACCCAATATGTTTTACGTTCCGCATCCAACTATAACGGGTTTATTAAAGATACTAAATACCCGATTCTTTCAGGTTCACCTACAATCACAGGATGGCAGAACCCGAACCCGTTACAGCCCGCCCCGCAAAGCTATGGTGTATTTGTGTTAGGCATTATACAAAAAGCTTGCACCTTCGGCAGTGTTCAATATGTAGCAATGTCTTATTTGGTATTATTAGATTTTATGAACAAGCTTTTTGACCTTGTTACGCAATGGAATGATGGCGGCGCAGATCTTGCCGACGGGCTTAAAAAAGCAATAACTGACCCGATGCAGTATATTGTATCTTGTACATGGTTTCCATACTCGGTTAACGATTTTGTTAATAGAAGTATTGCATACGGTACAAATATTATAACCGTGGGTTATGATAATATTACCCTAGCGGCAAATGCGTATTTATATAACCCCGTATTAAATGCTGAATTTACCAACCTAATAGCTATACAGGATATAGCCGCTAACCCGTGGCATCATCCACTAGCGGCATCCCGCGGGGATTATATGAACCGCGAACCGTACAGCCGCTATTATTTCTCATTCTATCCGTTTTGCAGTTTAAGTGAAATTGATAGCATGAAGGTTAAAAGCCCGTTGTATATTGTATATACGGTAGACCTACGAACAGGAAAAGGTATTTGCTCGCTATGCCCCGATTTCACGGGTTCAACTTGGGAAGATTGGCGACCCCTTACACCTATCAGAACATTTGAAGCACAAGTAGGAGTACAAGTGCCGCTTGCCACTATTCATACCGAAATTCCTAGCTTTGGGGAATATCTTACAAACTTTATTGTAAGTGCCGCGGAGCATTTCGGGGGATTTAAACAGTTTGGTCAAGCTGTAAGCGCAACGGTTGCAGATGCTATAGGTGGTAGCGATATACCGCCCGCAGGAACTAGCGCATATAAAGCTTATGAACGCGCACAGGCTACAGGTTTTGAAAAGCCCGCGCCTATTACTTTGGGTGATCTTTCCTCTATTGCTACAGAAGCCGCCGCGATGAAGTCAACACCGGAGTTGATAGGTTCACAGGGAACTATATCTTTTAATAACCGTATGCCAATTATGTTTTGGGGTGAATTTTACAACGTAGCACCGGATAACCTAGCTTTGTATGGTAGACCCCTTTGTCAATCGGTTGTACTTAATACCTTATCGGGGTTCGTAATGTGCGATAATCCGCGGGTAACTCTTGCGGGGGCATTTGATGCAGAAATAGCTATTATTGAAAATGCACTAGCAACGGGGGCGTTTATCTAATGGCATGGCATTACCTAGAAACGAATCAATACGGTTCACAAACCGGATGGGGTACAGATGATGTAGACAGTTACATTATTACTCAAAATCAAATTGATAACGCTTCTGAAATGTGGAATTACTTCCGGTATCGCGGCTATAGTGAACAAGCTACCGCCGCTATTATCGGTAATGCGATGCACGAATCATTATTAAATCCCGCGCAGTATGAATATTACACAAGTATGACAGATTTTAGCGTTTACGGACTAGGGCTTTTAATGTGGACACCAAAAAGTAAAATCCGTAATTATGCAAATTCCGTAGGCGGTAATATGTATGATGGAAATTTACAATGTAATTTCTATATACAAAATGAATCTGAAGGGTGGAATATGTACAGGGGGTTAACCCAATACCCCCGTTACCCCTATATTGTAACCCCCGCAGAATTTAAAGTATCTACCGCAGATGTTACATATCTTGCTGAAGTTTTCGGGTGCAACTATGAAGGCGGTAATTATGATACAAAACGTGGTAGGAACTCGGTATATTGGTACGAATATTTTACAGGTACGCCGCCCCAACCGCCCGAACCCCCCGTTAGTGGTGGCGGCGCGTGGTTTGGTGTTTTCCATGTGGTAAACAAAAGAAACAGACACAACCCCTTAGTTTATCGTAGAAAAAGAGGTGATTTTAAATGAATATGCCAATACCGTATGATATTGGTAATATTGTTAAATCGAGTTACGCGCCTTCACAGGTGCGGTTAAGAAACAACGCCACTTTTAATTTCTTCTGCCGTTACTTTTGGCAAAAGATAGTTAATGTGTTCAAATTCAATCTTCCCGAAACATGGCACAAAGATTTTTTCTGTTATTGTCTTTTCGGTAATGGCTTCGTTTGTGTTCTTGATACTGCCGCATTTGGTGTAATACCACAATGGGCGGCGGCGGGTGGTTATAATGTATTTTATGAACCCCGATTCTGTATTATGTCAAACCCTTTAATACAGGATAAAAGCGGACAGGAACTTATTATTGGGGAAGATTGCGAAGTTATTAAAATCTGCCCCGATTGGCACGGGGTTGCTGATATTATCGGCATCTACGCAGAAAAAATGGCTCTTGCTTCACAGGCTATTGATGTTAACTTAATTAATAGTAAGTTGGCGTATGTTTTCGCCGCAAAGAACAAACAGCAAGCCAAAAGCTTTCAAGCAATGTTTGATAAGCTTCTGAACGGTGAACCTTCCGTTGTGGTTGATGCTACCCTGTTTAACGATTCTGACCCTAAAAACCCCGCGTGGCAAGTGTTTCAGCAGAATCTAAAACAAACATATCTTGCAAGTGATTTGCTTTCTGACTTCCGAAAAATCGAAGAAGAATTTGATACCAAAATAGGAATACCGAATGCAAATACAGATAAGCGGGAACGCATGATTACCGATGAAGTAAATAGTAATAATGTGGAAACCGCTATACTTGCGGAAGGTTGGCTAGAAGAAATTAACGCGGGAATTAAAAGAGTTAAAAAACTTTTCCCCGATGTTGAAATATCTGTAGATTGGAGGTATAAACCCGATGTTTCCAACGGTGAACAAAGCAAACCTGTCGATAGCGGGGCTGTACGCGTTTAATCCCGAAGTATTTTCACTTATGGAACTTCCTACAGGGGTTGACCGTGAAACGGTAATACATAACATTCTGCTAGAATGTGAACAACTTTGTTTGTTATACCCCGATTATGATTTTATGAAAAGTGCTTTAGGGTATTGGAGTGCATCGCAACTTCCTACATGGGAACGTGTACAGAAGCTTACGGAACTTGAATACAACCCCATAGAAAACTATGACCGCTACGAAAATGAAGCCGCACAAGAAGATAATAGAAGCAACCGTAGCAGAAACGAAAACCGAAGCAACACCGGAAGAAGTAACGCCGCTTCACAGGAACACAGCGAAGGAACTTCTAATACTACTACAAACAACCTTGAAAAAGTGGCGGGCTATAACACTACTACCTTAGATACACAGCGAGGAAATGACAGCACCAACGCCGCAAATAGCGCGGGCAATAATACACAGGCTTCGCAGGTTGAAAGCACCGGAACGGAAACCACTACCGGAAGCGATAACGGACAGGAAAACCGGAATAGGGCGCGGCAACTTCATATTCACGGCAATATTGGCGTTACAACAACCGCTCAGATGATGGAAGGGGAATTAGGCGTTTACCCGAAAATTAACGTAGTTGATTATATTGTAAGGGCTTTTAAAAGCCGCTTCTGCATCCTAGTATATTAAGGGGGTCAATATGTATCAATACCCGTATGGTGATACCGATGAATTAAACCTTGATTGGTTTATTAATGAATTTCAGCAGTTAGTAGCAACCCTTGAAAGTCTTGAAGAAAGGGTTGAAGAATTAGAAAGGACGGTAAACAATGGCGTATAAATACCCGTATGGTAACCGCGACACAATAAACCTTGATTGGTTTATTAACGAATTTCAAAAACTTAAAGCCGCATGGGAAGAAGAAAGAGCAGGAATAGAAGGGGCTTTAGATGAAGAAATAGCAAGAGCAGAAGCCGCTCTAGCGGATGTTTTCGCCGCAAGGGATACAGCAACCGCCGCCGCAACTGCCGCTTCACAGAGTGCCGATTCAGCCCGCGGATACAGCGAAACAGCAACGGCACAGGCAAACGCCGCAACACTAGCGGCACAGGGCGCAACAACTGCTAGAAGTGATGCGCTAGCCGCACAGAGTGCCGCAGAAGCCGCCGCAAGTAATGCTTCCGGTTTTGCTTCCAATGCTTCTACTTCTGCCAACGCCGCAGATACTTCCGCACAAAGTGCCGCACAGAGTGTTATTAATGCTAGAACGGCACAGAGTGCCGCGGCTCAAAGTGCAACCCTTGCAGATTCAGCACGGCAAGCGGCACAAACAGCACAAACAGAAGCAGAAACCGCCGCAACCAACGCCGCAACTAGTGCAGATGATGCAGAAACCGCCGCAACCAGTATAGAGGAATCAGCACAGCAAATCACTACTAATACCAATGATATTAGTGATTTAAAGGAATCTTTAAATACTTTCTCAGGCATTGATGAATATGCGTTTGAGTATGGGAATGTTTATAATGGTTCTATAAATACAGACACTAACAGAATCCATTCAGTTAAACTAATTCGAGTAAAGCAGGGAATGACCATATTATCACAGGCAGGTTTTGCTAATATGGCGATCCCTATGTATGACATTTATGGTTCATATAAAGCAAATGGCACGTGGGTTGAATCGTTTACAGTTCCTTACGACGGTTATATAAGACCGATTTTGAGAAAAACAACTGGAAACGCTAATATTGAGCAGAATGAATTTGCCGAACTAATTTCGACCATAAAAGTTTGTTATCCGAATGTTGAAATAACATCGGATATGATTGAGAAGGCAAATATGCTTGAGAGCACAATGTTCAGCAAGCCACTGAACCTTGAAATCATAAAAGGTGCTATATACGCAACGGGCTATGAAGGCGATACTGTAAATGAAGCGCATACGGAAAATGGTGTTTTGAATCCCACGCTTTTTGAAGTAAAAACCGGGGCTAATGCTCATATCTTCTTATATAACAACGAGACATATATTGGAAAATTCGCATCTGATGGAACAATAAATAAAACAAGCGGGAAATGGAAGGTATTCAACGGTCTGGTAAATGTCGCTGAATTGATAAAAGGGACTGGTGCTAATGTTGTAAGGGTTTCTCTTTTACCAACAGATGGAACGACAATCACGGCAGAAAATGCTCAAACGTGGGGGTCTTCTCACCTTGTTATTTATGGTGAAAGAGACGCAGGAATGTCTCCTTCTGCGTGTATTATAAATGCGGGAATGATAAAACAACCAATCAAATTAAATAGATTAGGGGCTATTGGATCGCATCAATCTTTTGCAAAATATAATGGGAAATATTATGTAGCGTCATCTGATGGATCGTTTCGGGTATATGACGATACTTTAACCTTAGAAACAAGTACAACCATTGATCTTGGTCATGCTAATTCATTTCAGGTTGGAGACAGCAACAAAGCGTATGTTAGCGGTTGGAGTAACAAAACGATTTATGTGCTTAATTTGGATACTTTAATTGTTGATAATACTATCGTTCTGCCTATTGACACCGGATATTTTGATGCTGTTGTTGATGAAGTAAACCAGTATGCTTATATAGTAAATACCGTAGAAGATGACACTGATGTCGCATATTATCAGTTTATAACTTATGATATTCCTGGCAACCAGATACTCAACGTAAAGCGAATTCCAAGAAAAATGTATGCAATTCAGGGAATGTCTTACTATGAGGGGAAAATATATCTCTCTTATGGGTACACTACTCACACTATTCCGAATGGATATATTGTGCTTAACACCAATGGCGATATTATCGGCGAGTATGTTATTCCATATTTAGCAGAGCAAGAGCCAGAAGGATTTTTTGTTGACGGGAGCGTTGTTTTATTGAGCGTTGATATTGGCGGATTACTATATTCTATAGAATCTCCAATGTAACTTATTGAAAACTTAAATGGAGCAATAAGTAACTAACAAACTATTAACAATGTCCTGTAATATATGGACAAAACAGACCTAACATAAATAATCAACTTAGGTTGTCTAACTATTAGGCAACCTTTGTTGATGATCTTATACGATAAAATTCTGTCACACGGTTACAAATCGTTTCCAAATGGGGAAATTTTTGTAACCGTTTTGTAACTTTTAGATAGCTCCTTT
>AUXO012168239.1_pt1 | contig 14534 bp, 12 predicted proteins | sample 768731 | NCBI WGS metagenome assembly AUXO01 (sample SAMN02715735, study PRJNA202380) | gut metagenome | biome: sheep rumen | host: Ovis aries | place: New Zealand: Palmerston North | reverse complement strand
TTAAATGCAACTACAGATGGAGTTGTTCTTCCTCCTTCTGGATTAGGAATAACTTTTGGAGCACCAGCCTCTAAGACTGCACAACAAGAGTTAGTTGTACCTAAATCTATACCAATAATTTTACTCATATATCATCTCTCCTTATTTTACTTTTGATTTACTTTAACACTAGCTGCACGAATTACACGATCATATAATTTATAACCTTTTTGTAATACCTCAATTACAGCTTCGTTTTCCATCTCTTCTACATGATCTGTAAGAAGAGCTTGCTCTAAACTAGGATCAAATATTTGTCCTTGTCTAGATATTTCTTCAACACCATAATTTTTTAATGTAGATGCTAAAGAAGAATATATCATTTTAAATCCTACTAAGAATTTAGATAACTCATCAGTAAGATTATTATCATCTAACTTAATAGCTCTTTCAAAATTATCAATTATAGGAACTAAATCCGTAATTAGTTTTTGATTTGAATACTTCAATAAATCAGAAACCTCTTTATCTTTACGAGTTCTATAATTAATAAGTTCAGCTTGTGTTCTTTTAACTTGATCAACAAGCTTTTTATTTTCTTCTTCTAAAGCAAGAATCTGTTTTTCTAAATCAGCCATTGCTTCATTCTTTTTATCTTCTTCAACCTCTTGTGGTTGTTCAACGTTTTTTTCTTCTTGTTGTTGTTCAACGTTTTTTTCTTCTTGTGGTTGTTCAACGTTCTTTTCTTCTTGTAATTCTTCTACGACTTGTTTCTTCTTCATAACGACCTACCTTTCAATATTCTCTTTCATGTACTCTAACATTCCAACAACTCGGTCATATTCCATTCTCTTAGGTCCAATAATTGCAATTGTACCCTCTTCATTTCCATTCTTGAAACGAGTCTTAATAACCGTTACGTCATCGTCAATCTTACTTTCTCCTCCGATGTATACTTTAATGTTATTATCTCCATCTTCTTCAATACTATTAAGTATGTCTTTATCTTCTAATTTATTAAAGACATTTTTAATTTTCTCAATATTATTAGAAAATTCAGGTTGTTCTAACATCTTTGTTCTACCCATAACATTAACATCATGAGAAGAATAATCATTAAATACATGATAGAAAGCGTTGTATAGTTGCTCATGTTGTTTTACATAATTTCCTATAATAGGTTTAATTTCGAACTCTAATTTAGCACTAACTTCATCAATTGGAGTTCCAGATATAAGATTATTGATTAAACTTACAGTCTTCTTTACTTCTTCAGTAGATACATCTTTTAACTTTATACTCTTATGTTCTACATGTCCTTTATCAGTAACAATAACGACTACCATACTTTCTTCATCAATAGGAACTACTTCTATTTGTTTTAAAAGGTTCTCATGAGAATTACCACCAAGAATAACGGTAGTATAATTGGTCATATCAGATATTATTTGCAAACTTTGAGCAATCGTATCTGATAAGGCAAGCTGTTGATTTTTGAAGACAATTTGTAGTCTCATCATATCTTCAGCATTCATTTTCTTAAGTTCCATTAAGTTATCTACGTAGAAACGATAACCCGCTTCACTAGGAACTCTTCCTGAAGATGTATGAGTCTTTTCAAGTAATCCTAAGTCTTCCAAAGCAGACATTTCATTACGAACTGTTGCACTGGAGCATTTTAAAACCTTCGATAAGATTTTAGAACCAACAGGTACAGGTTCTTTAATATACTTCTCAACGATGTATTTTAAAATTTTACTTTGTCTTTCAGTCAACATAACATCAACCTCCTAGCACTTATTTCATCCAAGTGCTAATAATATTCTATTACTCTTTTTAGCACTTGTCAACTATTTGTGCTAATAAAAATTAAAAAGAAAAAAATATAGTAATAATAACTATATTTTTCTAATAAACTGCATTAATTATTTTAAAACGTTGCGCATTATTTTGATAATTTGCCCCATTCGCAGCTAATGATTTTAAACTCTTAGTAGTATTAAAACTAGAATCTAAGAAGCTTGTATAAGAAGCATCAGAAGCAGACAATCTAGTATTAAATCCAGATACTATATAGAATGTACCACTACCGCCATCTTGAAACTTCCATTTTTCCCAATCAAAACCACCTACACGACTACCAACAAACTCAGCTATATTAATATCACTACCACTATATTCCGCACCATCTGCTATTTGAAGTGTATTATTATTGTTAAGATCTATTAATGATGAAATTTTATAGAACCCATTACCTAAAGAGTTAATAGACCATTTTTGATTATTATCTCCAGTAAACAAACGTAGTTTAACTGTATTATCACCTGTTTTAGTTAAGAAATGAGCATCTCCTAAAGCAGATTGAATATAATAAACTCCATCTGCAATACTATTACCTGGAAGAGGATTCCAAGCACTATAATGTAGCCCAACACTAGTTTCATTAAACTCATTAGTACCATTAGTAGCTAAGTACTTAGTAGAGCCATCTGAATAAGTTAATAAAATATTATGACCAGTAACATGTGTCTTATTATTATTACCTTGATTAGTACGTCCTTCATGCCAAACTGCCACTTCATCTACGTAACTAGTAGAATTAAGGTTATATTCCATACATCCTGTTGAAGTAGTTGTATCATTTATTTCACCATTACGGTTAACATCGCCTGAATTATATAGTAAATTAACTCCACGATACATAACTTGAATCTCTGAACTACGTTTAGTAGTAGGAGAAACAAAAGTATTATAACAATCTTTAATCTTAGTAACTTGCTTACTAAATGCTTCATTATATGCAGCAGGAGGTGAATTTCTATCTCCAGAAGAAATCTTTGTAATCTTAGCCTTACCACTAGAATTATTAACACTAGCAAGCATAAAGCCATTTACAAAATACGCATTTAAATCTGCAACATCATATGTTCCGGCACTCTTAGAAGCAACTGATAAATTATGTTCCTCTAATGCCTTTTTATTAAGAGCTAAATTAGCTCCAGATTGACCATATGATCTAACACCAGCATATCCAGCAATATATGAAGAACCTCCTCCTCCAGCAACTTTATCAGCATTACCAGCAGCGCCACCATAGTAGCCTCCGCCACCACCTCCAAAGTTACCAGAACCAGCATGTTGACCAAGACCAAAGAAAGAATAACCTGCATTTGGTCCATAAGTACTACTGTTCTTGCCAGGATATCCAATTATTCCACCACCAGGGCCACCTCTAGAAGTAGAAGCATTAGAAGCACCGCCGCCTCCAGCAGCAACCATAATACGATACTCTAAATTTTGATTCCAAGCACCATCTCTTAAACGAACATCAGTAGCTCCTCCACCAAAACAACTATTAGAAGTAGTTCCTCTATTTCCTGCCCCATTAAATACCGCACTAGCAGTATTTAAAGCAGATGAACAATTACCTTGATTACCAATATAAAAATATAAGTGTCTATTTTCTTCTAACCAAATCAAACCAGAAGTATACGCACCATAACCACCGTTACTAGTGCCACCGCCACCTCCAGCTCCCCATAGTTCAATCTTGTACCAACCAGATTCACCTATAGGAACAATATATTCTTGAGAGTCAACACTATTTCCAGTAGAAGAAATATTTGTATTAGTTAAACTATAACGATTTAACTCATCTTCTATTTTTTGTACAAATTGTCTATTAGTTTGCCTATTAGTTTGCATAGTACTCATAATAACAAATATAATCATAATACCCAATAGCATAAGACCATATAGTATAGTAGAAAATGCAAAACCCCTATTATCTAATCTTCTCATTAGCATCACCTATTCTAAAAGTAATTTTATCATATTTCTTTTAGGATGACTACAAATTTATCTCCATATTTCTTATCCTTAACACATTTATAATTAGTAGGATAGACAATACGATCCAACGATTCGTTCTCACAAACAATAATTCCATCTTTATTTAAAATAGGATATTTTTGAATTAAAGAAATACTCTCTTCAATAAAATTAGTCTTATATGGAGGATCTAAAAACAAAACATCTATTTTAATATCTCTATCATATAAATACTTAATAGCCTGTTTAAAATCCATGTTAATTACATCCGCATCACTTATTCCGATACTATTCAAATTAGTTTTTATAACGGTACACGCCTTATGATTCTTATCAACTAAATAAGCATATTTAGCACCTTCAGATAACGCTTCTATCCCAAGATTACCACTACCAGAAAACAAATCTAATACAGTACTATCCGGAATATAATTTTGAATCATTGCAAATAGTGACTCTTTTACTCTATCCATTGTAGGTCTAGTCCCATCAATATCATATCCCTGTATATTTCTACCTTTATATTTACCACTAATTACTTTCATCTAGTACATCCCTTACTTCCTTTTATTTTTTTTAATTCACTACGAATAGAAAGAATAAGAAAATTAATCTCATTCTCCTCTACTTTATACTCAGCAAAGATAGGATTTTCATAAATACGCATCTTTAATTCATCATTAGGATGAACTTGATACTCAGAAATTAACCTCATTAATTCATTATCAGAATTAATTATCTTATTAAGTTCCTTAATACGTACCACATGTTCGTTCCTATCTAACTCACTTTTTAATTTTTCAACACTATCTATTAACTCTTCCATGTCCTTATCATAACATAAATTCTATTCATTTAGAATATGAAGAAACTCTGAAATCATCCCAATTTTATCTGATAACTGTCTAACCCTATCTTCACTAGTAACCTTATAAAACTTTTTAGCTTCTTCTTCTACAACTTTTAAATATGCAGAATCCCTATTCAAATATCTATACCAATGAGAATCTTCTCTTAAATATCTATAAATAAGTTCATGAGTCTTAATATAATGAATTGTATATAAATCCATTAATCCTCCATCGAATGATATACATCTCTTGGAATATATGGAGCCTCACTCTTGCCACCAAAATTTTGAATCATTCCAATAGTCTTCTGTAAATTGTCTACTCCCTTTTGAAAAGAATCCATATCAATATTCTTTATCTTTTGAAAAACATCCTTAAAAGATACATCTGTAGTATTTGTAATATATCTACTCCAAACATCATTATTATCTCCATAAATATCATACAACTCATATAGTTTCTGCCAAGACGTATTACCACTCATAACACTACTTATTAATTCGGGATGACTTCTTGCAAAAATCTTAAAGTTTTCTTTAGACATAACATCACCTATATAAATTTATGAAAAAGAAAAGGAAGTTATTCACTTCCTATTCTAAAAAATCATCAATTGTCATTAATCTATCATCTATCTCTGATAAAGAAATCTTATCTTTTTTTGATGGCTTTTCTTCTACCTCTAATTGCTCTATAATTACAGGTTCATCATTACTAGTATCAACATTACCAACTTCAATAGTATCTTCTACCTCGGTTGCAGTACTTAATTCACTAACAACAAATGCATCACTTAAAGCATGTTTAGAAATAGTAGAACCAGTACTATAACGATCAGCAATTGGACATTCTGTAACTTTAATTAAAGATATTTCTCCATTTTTTAATCCTAATTGATGCTTATTATCAACTATAAATGCTTTTAAGATTTTATATGGATTAGACTTAACTTCTCTAACTGCAAGTACTCCACGTCTAGTTCTAGAAGAAATTTCAAATTCATTTAAACGAACTCTCTTAGCAGTACCTTTATCAGTAATAACAGTCATAAACTCATGTTTATTATAATCAAATGTGCAACTTGATACTACTTTATCTTTCTTCATCATCATACCCTTAACTCCAGCTGCTTTAACACCCATTACAGGGATATCATCTACTGGGAACGTTAATGTATAACCACTATCAGTAATCATCATAATAGTATTAAAATCTTCTACGAAAGCATCTAATAATTCATCGTCTTCTTTAATCTTCATACAACTAGAAGCTTTAGAATAACGTTGAAGTCTAAAGTCTTTCATACTAGAACGTTTAACAATACCATTCTTAGTTACTGTAATAATATTCTTTGGAGACTCAAATTGATAAGCAGGAATTGCACTAACTACCACTTCTTCTGCTGGCATCTCAATAACATTACTTACATGTTTAGGCATATCTTTCCATTTTAAATCTGGAATCATATGTACTGGTATATGTAAATAATTACCACCACTAGTAAATACAAGTAATACATCAGTAGTGTTCATCTCATATAAACCAATAATATAATCATTCTCTTTTAAAGTTAAATCGTCTGCTTGAGAAGCTTGATAACTTCTAAATGAAGTACGTTTTAAGTATCCATCTTTTGTAACTACTACAACAACATCTTCTTTTGGTATCATTGCATCAGCATCAATCTTAATCTCACTAATCTCATCTTTGATATCAGTAAGTCTTGGAGTAACATACTCTTTATTAACTTCTCTTAAATCATGTTTAATATAATTCATTAAAACTTTTTCAGAAGCAAGAATAGATTTTAAAGCTTCAATTTGTTTAGTTAATTGCTCCAACTCATTTTGTAATGCAACAACATCTGTATTACTTAATCTATATAATTGTAATGTAACAATAGCTTCTGCTTGAGGTTCACTAAATTCAAACTCTTTCATTAAGTTTTCTTTAGATTCAGCCTTATTCTTAGAAGCACGAATTACTCTAATAACTTCATCTAATATAGAAATACATTTAATTAAACCTTCAACGATATGGAATCTTGCTTCAGCATGTTTTAAATCAAATTCCGTACGACGTCTTACAACTTCCTTTTGGAATGAAATAAATGCATCTAATGCTTGTGCAAGTCCAAGAAGTTTAGGTCTACGATTTACAATAGCTACAACATTAAAATTATAACTAATTTGCATATCAGTATTCTTTAATAAATAATTTAATACTAATTCACGATTACAGTTTTTCTTTAAATCAATAACAACTCGAACATCCGCAGCAGATTCATCACGAACCTCTACTATTCCATCGATCTTTTTATCAATTCGAATATCATCTATCTTTTTAACTGTAAGTGCTTTATTACTTTCAAATGGAATTTCAGTAATTACTAATGATAATCCGTTACTAGTTTCTTCAAAACTATAACGAGATTTAATAACAATACGTCCTCTTCCAGTTTTATAAGCTTCTTTAATTCCATCAATTCCTTCAACTATACCACCAGTAGGAAAATCCGGACCTTTAACGAATTGCATCAACTCTTCTAAACTACAATCAGGATGATCAATTCGATAAATCGTAGCATCTACTACTTCGTTTAAATTATGAGTTGGAATATTCGTAGCATAACCTGCAGAAATACCTTGAGCTCCATAAACAAGTAAAGCTGGGAATCTTGCAGGTAAAACAGTTGGTTCAGTAGTTGTATCATCAAAGTTTGGTGCAAACTCAACTGTATCACGATCTATATCTCTAAGCATTTCATTAGCAATCTTAGAAAGTCTTGCCTCAGTATAACGATAAGCAGCAGGACTATCGCCATCGATAGAACCATTATTACCATGCATATCGATATATGGAAGTCTAGTCTTCCAAGGCTGACTCATACGAACCATTGCATCATAAATTGATGTATCACCATGAGGATGGTAATTACCAATAACGTCTCCGACAGTCTTAGCAGACTTACGGTAACCTTTATCATAAGTATTATGCTCCTTATGCATAGAATACAAAATACGTCTTTGTACAGGTTTTAAACCATCTCTAGCATCTGGTATAGCACGATCTTGAATAATGTATTTAGAATAACTTCCAAATCTCTCTCCCATGATATCTTCTAGAGTATAGTCAAATATTTTTTCTAATACTTCTTGTGTTTCATTCTTCTTCTTTGCCATATTCGTCCTACCTCCTAAATCTCATAGTCATCTTCTAAAGAGAATTCTACATTTTCTTCAATCCATTCTTTTCTAGGAGGTACGTCATCTCCCATTAGAATAGATACTCTCTTCTCAGCTAATTGTGCGTCTTCAATATTTACTCTAATTAAAGTTCTACTTCCCGGTTTCATAGTCGTTTCACATAATTGATCAGCGTTCATTTCACCAAGACCTTTATATCTTTGAATTTCGCATTTTTTACCTTTAGATTTCTCTTTCATTTCTTCTACTGTATAAGCATACTCTATTTCTTTACCACTTTGAATCTTAAACAAAGGAGGTAAAGCAACGAATAATCTACCATCTTCAATTAATGGTTTCATATAACGATAGAAGAAAGTTAATAATAAACATTGAATATGTCCTCCATCTTCATCAGCATCGGACATGATAATGACTTTATTATATTCACAATCTTTAATATCGAAGTTAGATCCATATCCAGCTCCAATAGTATAAATCATTGTATTAATCTCTTCATTCTTTAAGATATCATCTTCTCTAGTCTTTTCAGTATTAAGTACTTTACCACGAAGAGGAAGAATTGCTTGATATGCACGGTCACGCCCTTGTTTAGCAGAACCACCGGCAGAATCTCCCTCGACTAAGAATAATTCTTTTTTAGTCTTATCTTTACTTTGAGCAGGAGCAAGTTTACCACTTAAACTTCTCTCTTTATTATTTTTCTTTGTACCCTTACGAGCATCTTCACGAGCTTTTCTTGCAGCCTCACGTGCAATCTTACTCTTTAAACTCTTATTAATAATTTCAGTTGCAATGGCACGATTTTCTTCTAAATAAATACGAAGTTTCTCAGTTACAACACCTTCTACTGCACTCTTAGCTTGTGGAGTACCAAGTTTACCCTTAGTTTGTCCTTCAAATTGTAATAAGTTCTCAGGAATCTTTAAACTAACAATTGCAGTTAATCCTTCACGAACGTCACTACCGTCTAAGTTACCGCTATTACCTTTTATAAAACCATTACTCTTTGCATAATCATTAAAAACTTTAGTTAAAGCTGTTTTAAATCCAACTTCATGAGTACCACCATCAATGGTCTTAACATTATTAACGAAACTTACAATATTTTCATTATAAGTATCTGTGTATTGCATAGAAATATCTACTTCAATATTATCTTTAACCGCATCAAAACTAAATACATTATGAAGAGCATTCTTACCCTTATTTAAATCTTCAACAAACTCTTCAATTCCACGTTCATAACAGAATTTACAACTACGCTCATCTTCTTCATCAACAACTTCAATTGTTATACCTTTTAGTAAGAAAGCAGACTCTTGCATTCTCTCACATACAGTAGTATATGAAAAATTAGTTGTACTAAAAATCTCAGGATCTGGCATAAAACGTACAGTAGTACCAGTAGTTCTAGCAGTTCCAATCTCTTTTAATGGTTTAACTGTATGTCCACCGTTTTCAAAACGAATATAATATTCTTTTTTATCTCTTTTGATAGTAACTTCCATCCACTTAGATAAAGCATTAACAACAGAAGAACCAACACCATGTAGACCTCCTGATACTTTATAACCATCAGCTTCAAATTTACCACCAGCATGTAATACAGTATAGATTACTTCAGCAGCACTCTTACCAGATTCATGCATATCAACCGGAACACCACGACCATGATCTTCTACACTACAAGATTTATCAGCATGAAGAGTTATCTTAATATAATCTCCATATCCATTGATTGCTTCATCTACTGAGTTATCAACAATTTCCCAAATAAGATGATGTAATCCTCTCTTATCAGTAGAACCAATATACATACCAGGACGTTTTCTAACAGCTTCTAATCCCTCTAGTATTTTAATCGAACTTGCATCATATTTTTTTTCTGCCATTATATTATCACTCCTAATAATTCATTTTTATTATATCCTCTAATTCTTAATATTTCAACTTTACCTTACATAATTTTACTTTAAAACCCTTATATTTCAACATATTAGAAACACATCTTAGGCTAATTAAGTGTAACATATGAACAACTTTTAGTCAAAAGAAAAAGAAAACAAAAATGTTTTCTTTAATCAATATCATCTAACTTTTCATAAAGCTTCTTAGTTGCGCATTTTGCTTTCTTCTTAATCATCTTTCTCATCTCAGGATTTTTCATAATATAGCTATAACCCATATATACGCCTGTACCAATCATAGCCATAATAACCATAGTTTTATTTTTCATTATTTCACCTCATAATTATTATGAGTAAAAATAACTACTTTATACCATTAACTAAAAACTCTTTAACAGTAGTTCTTCTAATATCACTTTCTGTATTAGAAACTGCCAAATCTAAGGCATCTAAATTACCAATTAAGAATAACTTTTTCTTACTACGAGTAATACCAGTATAAACAAGTTTACGATATAACATCTTATTATAATTACGAACAATAGGCATTATTACTATAGAAAACTCACTACCTTGAGCTTTATGTATACTAATAGCATATGCAAGTCTAAAATTACCAAAATTAGAAGGTGTATATCTAACTGAATTATAATCAAATTCAATTTCTATTTCTTTTTTAGGACTAGTAGTAATACGTGAAATAATTCCAATATCACCATTATATACATTATCATCAGGCATATTAGTTAATTGGATAACTTTGTCCCCTTCTCTAAATACGACCTCACCAATACGTATCTCTTTCTTCGTCTTACTCTTCGGATTAAATATATCCTGTAATTTATTATTAATTTCATCTATACCACATATAGTCTTATACATAGGTGCAAGAATTTGAAAATCCTTATAATTATAATCCTTATAAGTCTCACTAATCTCCATAATATTAGAAATAACTTCTTCAGGAGAACTAGGTATAAAAGTTAAATCATCTTCTTCATTAAAGATATCACGCTTAACACAACCATTTCTAATATCATAAGCCAGACTAATAATATTAGAGTCAGCCCCCTGACGATATAATTGTTCTAGTTTTACAACCGGTAGTTTGCCACTATCTATTAAATCATGTAATAACTGTCCAGGTCCAACAGAAGGTAATTGATGATCATCTCCTACCATTACAATCTTACAATTAGCACTAATACCACGAAGCAATGACGCCATTAAATAAGTATCTATCATACTAGCTTCATCAATAATAATAAACTCTACCTTACTTTTATTATATTCATTAACTTGAAATTTATTAGTTTCTTTACTCCATTTTAAAAATCGATGAATTGTACTTGCTCTAAGTCCACTAGTCTCACTCATTCTTTTTGCTGCTCTACCAGTAGGTGCAAGTAAAGCAATTTTTTCCATTAATCTCTCATAACTAAGTTTATTAAGTTCTCTATATACTTCACAAATACCTTTCATAATAGTAGTTTTACCAGTACCAGGACCACCTGTAATAATAAGAAAATCTTTCTCATAACTATCAATTATTGCTCTACGTTGTTCCTCATTATAAGAAATACCATAATGTTCCTCTAATTCAGCAATAACATCATTGATTTTTTTACTTTTAATACCTTCGTTATTAGCAAGTAATCTAAACCTTTTAACAATCAAACATTCAGCTTGATACATCTCTTTTAAATAAAAACGTCCCTCTTTTTCGACTATCTTAGAATCAGCTTCTAATTTAATAATTGCTTGATCAAATAAATCATTAGAAATACTAACACCAAGAACTCTACCTAAATAACTAAGTATTTCATCATAATAGTAATAACTATGTCCATAAGCATTACTAACTTCATCCATGATATAAGTAGTTGCAGCACAAACTCTAATTAAAGAGTCTTTCTCTACTCCATTATTTAATGCAATCATATCAATCTTTTTAAAACCAATATCAAATATATCATTAACTATTCTATAAATATCTTCAGAAATAATATCTAAAGTTTTACCTTTATAAGTATTATAAATAAGCATAGAGTCCTTTGTAGAAAAACCCATATCTCCTAATTTCATAATAACTTGATAACTAGCTTCATACTCTTTTAGTTTATTATGTAAGACATCTACATTTGCTTTAGTAATACCAGGAATAAGAATTAGGTTATCTGGAGTCTCAAGAATAATCTTAAGAGTATCCGCCCCTAATACATCGACTATTGCTTTAGCTTTTTTCTCTCCGATTCCTTTAAATAGACCACTAGTTAAAAACTCCATAATAGAATTCTTACTCTCAGGTCTACATCTATCATAACTTTCTACTTGAAACTGTTCTCCATATTTTTCATGTTGCACTATCTTACCAAAAAATTCATATGTATCTACTTCATTTAATTCATGAAAATAACCTGTAAAAGTAATACTACGATTAATAAATTCCGCCAATTCTTCTGAATCAGTATCCGTTACTTTTAAAATACCAATAGTATATCCGGTACTATGATTAGAAAAAATTGTTTTTGTAAATTTACCCTTAAGACTACTCATAGTACCACCTCTCTTAATCCGCTATAACATACGGATAATCTATATCTTTAACTTTAACAGTAACCATATCATTATGCTTACACTCATGATTTATTTTAACATATAAAAAGTTTCCTGTATGCCCAAAAGAACATCCATCTTTATATTCTTCAATTAGTACCTCTACATCAGTACCAATAAACTTCTTCATATAATTAATTTCTAATTCTTTAGAAAGTTCTATTAATCTTCTAGCTCTATCTTTTTTAGTTGCGTTATCTAACTTACCATCCATATAAGATGATTTAGTACCTCTTCTTTCACTATATGGAAAAACATGAATCTTACTAAACTCTAGTTTTCTACAAGTATCCATTGTAGTTTGGAATAACTCTTCACTTTCTCCAGGAAATCCAACAATAACATCAGTACTAATCGCAATATCCGGACGAATACTACGTATCTCTGATATTTTATTAAAGAAGTAATCTAAATCATATTTACGATTCATTGCCTTTAATATTTCGTTACTTCCAGCTTGTAATGGAATATGTAAATGATTAACTATTACTTTACTATTACGTAACACATCTAACACATCGTCATTTAATTCAGTAGTCTCAATACTACTAATACGTAATCTATCAAGTCCATCTATCTTAACTAATTCTCTTAATAGATCAGCAAAAGACTTATCTAAGTCATTACCATAATGACCAGTATGAATTCCAGTTAAAACAACTTCTCTATAACCATTCTTAACAAGATCAGAAATCTCATCAATTACCTTATTAAACTCTTTACTACGACACTTTCCTCTAGCAAAAGGAATAATACAATAACTACAGAAATTATCACAACCATCTTGAATCTTAACGAAAGCACGAGTTCTACCAGGAAAAGATGAGATATACATATCTTCAAATTCACTAAGTCTACCAGAATAAGAATCTATAATAGTTTCTTTACGCTCAAAATAAGTATTTAACAATTCAACTATCTTATTCTTATCTTTATTACCAATCGCAATATCTAATCCATCAATCTTAGTATCCATATTAGTCGCAATAAAACATCCCATAGCAACAATACATGCATTAGGATTCTTTCTAATAGCTTGATTAATCATTTTACGAGATTTACTATCACTAGTATTAGTAACAGTACAAGTATTAATAATATAAACATCACATATATCATCAAAATCTTTAATCTCATATCCGTTATTCTTTAAATCATTCATTATAAATTCAGATTCATAAGTATTAACTTTACATCCTAAAGTATAAATACCAACACTCTTCATAAGTATCACCCCTCAAAGTTCTTAAGTATTATATCATACAAAAAATGTTTAGAAAAGCGAATTCTAAACATTGATTAATTAACTTATATTCCGAAAAAAAACTTGATTTTCATCAAGTTTTAATTAGCATTTAAACGATTTTGTAAATCTTTTAAGTTACTTAAGAACTTATCAGCTTTTTCTTTTTGAGCAACTCTTTCTTTATTAGAAATACTATCACTTCTATCAAAGCCAAATACCGGAGAAATAAAAGGTGTACTTTTAAATGAATGTTTAGACTCTTCATAAGAATCATCGAAACTTAATTGTTCAGGTTCTGCAAGTTCTTCTACTTCTTCTGTTGGAACATCCTCCATAACTTCAACATTTTCAACTGCAGCATGATTATTACCATCCTCTAATACTTCAGTAGATACTTCTTCATTAACTTCTGAATTAACAATTTGTTGCCTACGATTTTCTAAATCTTCTAAACTAATTGGTTCATTACCTTCATCAGCATATTGAGTTTCTTCATTAGCAGCATACATCTCTTCACTCTTACGTTCTAATTCATCTAAACTAATAATAGCATTTTCTTCTTGATCATTTTCATATCTAGCAACATCAATACTATTAGTAGGTTCTTGCATATCAGTTGTTTCATCAGTACCAACTTCTTCTGTAGTTGGAACTTCTGGTACTACTTCTTCAGCAACAGGTACTTCTGTAACTGGAACATCAGCAACTACTTCTTCAGGAGTTGGAATATCAGGAACTGGTATATCTGCAACTGGATTATTTGGTACCTCTGGTACAGCAACTTCTTCAGGTACAGGTATTTCAGGTGTAGGAATATCTTCCATAGCCTGTTCAACCATATTTGTTTCAGTAGCCTCTACCTCAGTAGGAATTTCATTCTCAACTGGAGCAGCAG
>AUXO012871665.1_pt1 | contig 14537 bp, 12 predicted proteins | sample 768731 | NCBI WGS metagenome assembly AUXO01 (sample SAMN02715735, study PRJNA202380) | gut metagenome | biome: sheep rumen | host: Ovis aries | place: New Zealand: Palmerston North | reverse complement strand
TTAATTAGACTGTCTATTATTCCATAGCCCCAAAGATTACTCATTACACATGCAACTACTCTGTCTTTTACATCTATTGATAAGTCACTTCCTGAATCGCTTTGGTAATTTGAAAGCTCTTCATATAAGAAGTCTCTTATTGTATCTTTGGATGTAGTTAAACTGGCTACATCCTTGCTGTTCAAACTAGACATGACATTTAATGACTGGTTTTTATAAATCTCTTCCTCAAGTTCTTCAGCAAGACTTTCTATTTCATCCATCTAAACCTCCTTGTCGATTTTTACTGTGTGATGTACGTTGTTACTTGATATGCTTTTGTATATGAATGCTGATGATATAACAACTACGATGATAAGTATGAATATGACTATCTTCTTTATTAAGCGTCTTTGGTTCTCTTTGTTTGCTACTTGATTTAGCTTCTTATCTTCCGCTTTAATTAGTTCTTCATTCGTTATCTGTAGTTGTTCCTTACCCATAGTAGATTTGAATTTTAGTTCTTTTGTAGGCTTAAATATGATCTGATATACATACTTGCCATACGTTAAGTCCTTAGTGTAATTACATCCAAATCCTACTCCAAGTATGAGTAGAACTAAAAAGATGAATACACAAAGGAGTCTGCTTACGTTAAATACCATTGGTAAGACTACATTTATAAGTATTCCTATACTGACCGAACCCCAAAAGATTATCTTTTGAAGCATGCTTTGGTCTTTTAAAGCTTTTAGTCCAAATAGGGCATCTGAATCTACTTCTTCAAGGTTCAGATTGCGTTCCATTATCTCTGCCATCTTTTCCTCCTATAACATTCGTTGTACGACTGAATCACATCCCTTTACCAGTCCTGATATCACAATAGGTGTTATTAAGCTCTGTACCGTTATTAGTATGCATTGCACTATGTTTGATTGACTTGATAAGTCGAAGTTTACTAAGGTCGTGCATATGGAAGCTCCAACTTTTATGCATATGATCATTAGCGCTCCGGATATACAGAAGCCGAAGAAGGTCTTGGCATATTGGAGGAGGCTCCTTGATATGTCATGTCCGCCTGCTCCCATAGCTACTGCTATACCCGAAAACGGTAAGATAATCAATGGCTTTAATATCCTTTGAAATGCACTACTTAATATAGATACACAACTTGCTACCATTACAAATACCATTACCATTCCGCTTATCATAAATAACATGTAGCATCCAATCGTTTCTAAGTACTTCTTTACACACTCGCCGGTTAACTCAAAGTCCGGAAATACCAGTGTTTCGTCTATTGTTTTGTTTAGCGTTGAGTTAACCTCTAAAGTGTACGAACCTGCTCCACCTATCGCTGATGTCATTCCGTCCGCTATGTCTATCATTGTTCCTAAGATGCTCCATAGGTTAGCCGCAATAAATAAGATGATGCAGTACCTTATCGCATCTAATAGGAATCTCTGTGCTTGCTGTTCGGGTGGTGATGTTATTACTGTTTTATACAAGGCTATTATGAAAAACACCGTTGCTATCGGTATGGTCGCACTTGATAATGCGTTATACAGCGTGTATATGACTGAATATGCACCACCACCTCCCGCAGACTTTGGACTGGTTTGAAATAATGTCATAGCAACTTCAATTAGATTGTTCCAAATGTAGAAGGATGCAGAGTATATGCTTTTTACTACTTCTGCCATAATTCCTCCTTACGTTAAAGCTGCTACTAATGCAGATAGTCCGATTAGAACTCCACCTGCTACAATGGAATACACCGCTTGATGCTCTCCTTGCTGGTCCATTTGACGAAAAGCCATAGCAAATTTGATTCCGCCATACACAAGCATTACAGCACCGATTGCAGCGCCGAGTGTCGTTAATACGCCTTTTAGGTTCGTGATTGCTCCTGAATACGAACTTAATAAAATTCCATGTCCCATAGGTTCTCTCCTTTCGATAGATTTAGGAAGCATTTTTCTTCCTATACCTCTTTCTTGCAAAAATAAGTTCATATCCATAAAAGATTTTGAGCACAAAAAAAAGACCTGATGCTTTGACATCAAGCCTTATTCAATATTACAACTTAAAACTCTTAATAATCCCTATCTCTTCCACATTTTACACATTTACAAGAGAAAAAGGTTTGTTTAAAATCTCCACCACAGTACTGACATTTAACCATTCTTCGCCATTCCTTTTTTCTTTCATCTTCATTATTCTGTTCAGACTCACTCTCTTCAAGCTTCTTCTCAAATACTTCCTTTACTGAAGCAAGTTCATTTATATCATTAAATATTTGAGTTTCGTTCATTTCTATATTACGACGTCCCTCAACGACAGAATATGTATTAATCATCCCATTTTTTTTAAGTATTCTAATATAAGCATCCTTATTTCTACCTAGAGATGAATGTTGTAAGCTATATTTAATTGTAACTACTCCTTCATCTTCGTTTGCTTCCTTTATTAAATTTATACACTCTGCTTCTTCATCTGTTATATCATTTGTTCTCAAAAATTTCGAAAATAATAATCGTCCATTTGAAAGAACTGCAATTGGAATATTGCCCACAAACATTATATTAATAATACTAAGCTTATCAAGTATTTCCTTTTCAAAACCAGAACAAGTTCCATCTTTTTTAAGTAAGTAGTAATTAGTGGGACAAGTGAAAACATCCTTCACATCTTCTGCAAATGGTTCTGTTCCACAGATAGCTTTTCCTTTGTAGAAACCCACCTGGGTTCTAAATGCGTTCCCCTTTGAATCCAAAGCAATAATCCGGTCTCTATATGCCGAAATCTTTACTATAGGGTTCCTAAAACTCATACTATTTCCAACTGTATTCTCAATCATGCCATTGGTTTTTAGACCAAATACATACTTACCTACCACAGCAATTTCTTTGATACTTTTCCATTGTGAAATTTGATTTTGACCAGGGATTGCTTTTCCTCTATACACAACTCTTCCATCATACGTCAAACATAAAAAACCTAAATAATTAGGATTAATTTTTACATTCTTTGTTTCGCTTAGACTATCTACAACTATTTTTACAGCCACAATGTCCTTTAAATCAGAAACATCTATCTTATGTTTATCCGAATTTTCTTTCACTTCATATGCTTCTATTGAACCATCGCATCTTACTGAAAACTCAATTCCATTATTCTCAGCAATCATATCGCTTGCCATCCTATACCTGGCTCTTAAAACATCAATATCTAAATCTTCGTCAACACATTCTTTTTCTTTATTAATTTCATTTATTATTCGATCGTCAAGAGTTTTTTTGTAGTTCTCATATTTTTCTTTTATCTCACTTATTGTTTTTTCATCTTCTATTTGTGCTTGTTGCAATCTGTCATTTAACACTTTTTCAACGGTACATATCATTTCCTCAATTTGTTTTTTTAAACTATCACTGCCATATTGTCTTGCTCTCTTGATTAAGCTACCGTTTTTTTCTTCAGAAAACCTTTCTATTTGTTTTTTTATACAATTGGCGAAAGATATATATATAGAATCAAAATAAAACAATTCTTCTATTTTTTTGTAAGAGAAGTATTTGTTTAGCTCATATTTATCACAAACATCTTCAAATAACTGATCAGCCTCATCAACAGCGTTTACTTCTTCTCCACATTCATCTTTTTTTATAAAGTATTCTTTCAATTCTTCTATGTTATTTTTTTTATACTTTGCTAAAAGCTTTCCTAAATATGCTTCTGCACACTTTGCATCTTGATTTAATACATTCTCAAAGAATTCATCAGCACGAGTATAATCTCCATCTTCTAAAGCCATATATCCGCGTTCCAAAAGAGCATTAGCATTTCCTGTAGGGTTATTAGTTAAACTATTATCGTTTTCTTTAGTACTAGATTTTTCACCACTATCCCCTATAACTTTTTTTATTCCCCTTATCAAATCTTGCACAAAGCCTAATTTAGACATATCTTGAGCTTGTAAATATGAAAGTTCATCGGGAAGAGCATATGGATCCATATCTTTATATGCAGGAATAAGAAGTTTATTATCCCCCTTCTGTATTAACGCCAAATATCTTGACCATTCATTTCTAACCCAAGCAGATTTAAAATATTCTGGTTTAGTTCCTAACACAATCATCACTTTTGACGAATTTAGGGCCGCAAAAATATATGGTTCATATTCATGCCCCAGTTTATCCTCTAATGTAATCCTAGAATAGAATACTTTAAATCCTTCTTGAGAGAGTTGATAATATAAATCATTTGCTAATACACTATCTTTTGTTCTATTTCCGTCATCATCTAATTCTTTATAACAAATAAATATATCAAAGTCTTCTTCTTCCTCGGAAATTTTTAGAATCTCTTTTTGAATATTATCAATAACCTCTGCTTCTCGTTCATATATATCTCTCTGTTCTATTGATGCATTCTCTATTGCAGCTTTATAGTTTTCATCTGTAAAAATTGATGAATATTGCGTACGATTAACTGTAGGCATTCTTTTGTGTGAAGACGGATCTTCCACGTACTCAATACCATAGTTGCATAACACTAGCGACCAATATGCCTCTGCATCTGTATCATCTTCAAGCAAAATATTTTCATAAATATCCATTGCTTTGTCATAATCATTAATTCTTCTAAAATGATTTGCTCTATCGTATAATCTTTCTTTCTTCTCTGAATCTATCTTAGGTAGAGTCTGCTCACTTCCGCAATATTCACATGTAGCAATCCTACTTTCCGGGTTTATTTCTAAACTACCACCACACATTTTACATTTAAATAGAGCCATTATTATTCCTCCATTGTAAATACACTGTTTTTATAATTCTGAATACTAATCTTTTTCATTTTTCATCGATATGTTAATTATTGATTTATAGCCTCATATCTTTTTTTACGTCATCTATAACCTTTTTATACATAGATACATAGTCTTTATTATTAACTGGGAAAAATTTACATTTACACTCTGCCATAGAATCTAATAAAACCTTTTGTGGGATATTATTCTTCTCTTCTACATCAAAGTAAGTTTTAAAATGACCATGACTTGCATTCTCTCTTGCTTTTCGCTCTATTGCCCACCATACATCAAATTCCGACATATCAAGGCCAAATCCTACAGACCAAACGTTACCCATTATAAAATAGTCTAACCAGCATTTACATTTAAAGTTCTTATTATCTTGCTGAAAGTCATATAAACTATTACCTAAGTAACGATTATACTCTGTTAGTAAACCCAATGATTTAGCATAACTATAATAGCTTAATACCATAGAATGCTTTCTTTCTTTTTCTCCATGTATATGAAAAACGGGAACACATCTCCCCGTAGATGTCATAACCGCATTACAAACAAATGTATTATGATTAACTTTGGGACTTCCTTTAAGTGCAACAAAGGCTTTCTTTCTAGCATACGAAGTAAATGGTTTGCTTAATAACTCCTCTTCAATCTCATATGTATAATTAGTTGTCAATATTGCGTCAAATGGCAAACCAAGTAATTCTTTCAAAAGTGGATGTATGCTCTCCTTTGTTTTAATTTCCTTCGCAATTCTCCTTTGTATATCTTCAATTTCAACTCCACAAAGTGCTTCAGGTTGCATAGCATATGGGACATTCTCTACATTAACATCTCCCTTTCGAGTTTTAATCTTTCCTAATAAATCAACCCAACTAGTCCCTTGATTTCCCAGTTTGAGCATACCATTACCAAGCAATAAAACATTTGGATATTTCCTTGTATTTATACTAAATTCAATCTCATTCTTTTCCATCAGAATCACCCCCGCCACATTTAAAAGTTATAACTTCTCAACCAAGTAAGGCACCAGATTATAATTCCACTATATTATTCCTTTAGGTAAAAATCTTCATGACCAATAGATTATGAAATTGGCATATCATTATCATCAAGAGTTATCCTCCTAATGTAAATACACTAAAGAATTATGAAAAAACACTATTATATTATTCTAATAATCTTTATTTCTACCACATTTTTTGCATTTGTAAATAACAATCAAATTTATAAAATCTCCCCCACAATACTGGCATTTCCATTGAGCTCGTCTCACTCTCTTTAATTCGGATTCTTCTTCAGCTGAGATTCCTTTATTATTTTTTTTAATAACACTATTTGCGAATTCATCATAATTTCTAAAAATAGATTCAGTCTGAAGAACTTTACTTGTTACTACTCTATGTCCATTACAATCTGATATTTCAAGATACTCAAAATTACCTTTTTTTGTAACAATCCTTAAATACTCTTTATTCCAGTGTTCGAAACAATTAATCGCTAAAATCCCACATTCTTTATTATAATCCTCTATACATTCCAAGCACTTTTTTTCTCTATTTGATAATTTATATGTTTTGTCATACAATAATCTTCCGTTTGACAAAAGCGCGATAGGCATATTTTTAAAGTAAAAAACATTAACTATTTTTTGAGGCTCATACATCTCAGCTTTAAATCTATTACATGTTCCATCATCAAATAAAAAGCAAACATCTGTTATTCCATTGAAAACGTCTGTTACTTTTCCATTAATAGGATAAACTTCTTTCGTTATTCTATTTCTTTTATTAACACCTAGCTTATACACATTACCCTTTGAATCTAGTACAACCAGCTTATCGTTGTCTACAATGCCCTTGATAGCACATATCCTGACTATATCATTGTCAAATTCTACTTCACCATCTACTGTACTTACAACTGTCCCATTATATCTTAGCCCAAATAAATGATTCCCGAGTAATTCTATTTCTTTAATTCCACTCCAATGTGAAACCTCGTATTCATTCGAAATTCCTTTTCCGGTGCACTTTACCCTTCCATCCTTAGTTAACCCCGCCAAAAATAAAGTCTCAGGTATATTAATATAACTAAAAGTTGCTTCTTTTTTTAATGCTTTAATCGCAACTATGTTTTTAAAATCAGCAAGACACACTTCATATTCTGTCTCTAAAGTACTTGTAGAGGTTTTACTACGTGCAGGGGGTATAGACCCCTGAAAAACAACAATACCATCCGTGTTTGCTACAACACATAATTCTGGCCCACTTATCGAGAACATATTTCTTGCTTTTCTACACACCTCTCTAACTCTTTCAGTATCTATACTATCAACATCTTCTTTAGCCTTATTAATCGCATTTATTATAGTCTCATCAAGAGTGTCTTTATATTTATCATACTTCTCTTTTATCTTTTTTTTGTTTTTATCATCATCTTCTTTTGCTCGCTTCAACCTTTCATCTAGTGTCTGCTTAATTTCACTTATCATCTTATCAATTTTATTGCATAGTTCATCACTTCCATACTGTTTTGCTCTCTTTAATAGTACTTCATTATTAATTTCAGATAAAACTTCTTTTTTTTGTTTCTTTCTACATGTAACAAAAGATTTATATGAAGGATTAAAACTAAACCTATTATGTATCGTACTATCAGTAAAATATTCTTTTAACTCATATTTTTCTATTACATCTTTTAATATTTCTTCACATTCATTCCTGTCAACTGCGTCTAACGTGTCTGCTTTTTTTATACTACCTATATTTTTAAAATAATCCGAAAGTTCATCTAGATTATGCATCTTATATTTTGCTAATAGCTTTCCAATATATGCAGTTGCATTTTCAGGTTCTATATCTAGTACCCTTTCACAATATTCATTTGCACTTTCCCATTCAGAATCACCAAGGAATATTTCTACTCGTTTAAGAAGCGAGTCGACTGATGGATTATTCGAATTGACTATCACTGATTGCTCTGAATCAGATGAATTTTTATCATCTTTCTTATCACCTAATAGTTTTTCTATTCCACGTAGCAAATCTTGTGTTGCTCCAACTTTTCCCATGTCCTGAGCCTGAAACCTAGAAAACTCTTCGGGAATATCATATGCATCAAGATCTTTATAGCAAGGTATAAGATACTTCCCCTTACCTTTTGCCATTAATTTCAAAAATCTACTCCACTCATTCTTAACCCATACTGCATTGTAATAATCATAAGATGTACCAAAAGCAAGCATGAGCTTTGCCGAATTTAATGCAGCAAAAATGTAAGGTTCATACTCCTGTCCAAGCTTATCCTCCAAACTAATTCTTGAAAAGAAAACACGATAGCCCTTTTTTACAAGCTCGTCATAAACATCTTGTGCAATAACACTATCTATTGTACGCTTACCATTTTCATCAATTTCTTTATAACAAATAAAAATATCGTAAGGCTCTTCTTTTCCTGATATCTCAATAATTCCTTTGCGAAGCTCCTCTATTGATTTTGCCTCTTCACGATATATTTTACGAGATATAGAATCGCTTAACTCCATCACTTGTTCAAAGTCATCATCCTTCATTACACTATCAAAAGATGAACGATGACATGTAGGTACTTTTTTCCCAGTAGTTGGATCATCTACGTATTCTATACCATATTTACATAAAATAAGACCCCAATACGCCTCTGCCTCTTCTTGATATTCTGAAATAATACTCTCATATACTCCAGACGCTTTATCAAACTCACATGCATACCTTAATCGATTTGCCCTAGCAAATAGAGTTATCTTTTTTTCATCATCAACGGATGGAACCGTTTGCTTTGAACCACAATACTCGCACTCACAAACAGTCCTTCCTTCTTGTACATCTAGATTGCCACCACACATTTTACATTTCAAAACGGCCATTTTTTATCCCCCTAGTATTTTTATTACTCTATTTACTTAACGCACAAATTCTATTACGTTCTTTTAAATTAGCAAAAACCTTCTTTATTAAAGTTCTTGCAGAATCTTCATCACCATCAATCACCGCATTCTGCAAATCATTTAACTGATTTTTAAGTGTTAATTCTAGTTCCTCAGTTTTATCAGATGATACTGGATCACTAAATCTAAACTCTTCTGCAAGAGAAGATAATTCATCTTTTAATCCATCAATTTCACATTGAGTACTTATTGAAGCCGAAAGAGATTGTAATTCTCTTATGTTTTCTACATTTTTCTTTAATTCAACATCTTGTCTAGCAATCTCATCACGCATCATATCAGCAGTAACACTACCAATAATGGCAAAAGCTAATGGTAATACATCAACTATCAATACAATCCAATATGGAATAAACATTGATAATGATACTTCAGCAATACTTAAGATTAACTGAATCACAAGATAAATTACTCCCACTCTAGCAATAGGAAAACCATAAAATCTACTTTTTACATCATCACCTTTGCCAAATGAAATCTTAAAAATATAAATCTGAAATGCAATTGCAATTACTCCAGCTACAAATCCTATCCAAAACGTTGCATTCTTTGGTGTAGGAATAACAAACGCTATAACGCTAAAAACCACAAATATAACCGCTAAAATTATTAATCCTCTTGTTTTATTCTTCATAACAGCCTATTCCCCTCTTTTCTTTCCACACATATTACAGAAATTACCAATTATTCCTGTATTACCACACGAACAATTCCATCTATCATTATTTATAACAGGTCTTTTCAATCCACAATTGTTACAGAAATTTCCAACAATACCCTTATTACCACATGAACAATCCCATGTATCATTATTTATCATATTTCCTGTTGGTTCTCGCTGATTATCCGAGTTCTGTGGATTAAAGCCCTGCATCATCTGTCCAATTTGAGGTGCTACAGTTCCAGCTGCAGCCATACCTATTCCTAAACCAACCATATCCCCTACTATTCCACTACTTCCACCAGCCGATACAGCAGGTCCCATGTTACCAATTCCCTCGGCATAAGCTTTCTGAACATCAGCTTGCAGTACATCTTTTTCTGTATAGCCCTTTGCTCTCATAACTTCTGCCTCTGTTAATCCTTGTAATCTCATTGCTTCAGCATCCGCCTGAGCCTCGATAACAGTTCTTTCAGCTTCTCTTTTCTTAACTTCTGTTTCTGTCAATTGTCTTTGTAGTTCTGCCTCTCTATGTGCAGCCTCAATTGCAGCTTTACTTTGTTCTTCTGCAGTTCTATATGCAGCTTCGCTTTGTGCTTTAGCTGTTTTTACAGTTGCTTCAGCTTGAATAACTCTAGTTTGAAGTGTAATAGTATGTAATTCTCTTATCCTCTTAAAATTAGGATCATCTTCCGGTAAAACAATACTTGTTACATAGAACTGAGGAATAGTTAATCCATATTCCTCAAAACCAGGCAATATTTTTTCTCTCAAATTATCAGAAATAACATCTAACTTTGAATCAATTTCTAATAAATCTATAGCTTGATCTATTATTACCTCTGATAAATTTGTCTTAACTGCATTAGAAATGAGTGGTCTAAACGATGTTTGTAATGACTTTGTAAACTCAGGACCTCCTTCCCAAGATATTCCACGCATAGTACCAACTAGCTTGATCAAAAGCTTTCTGGAATTCGATACAAGTAAATTCATTTCGCCAGACGCACCTATCTGTAATGGTGTGCCAGTCAATGGATCAATAAATCTCACCTTATCTGGAGTACCCCATTTTACAGCCATCTGAACTGTTTTATTTACAAAATATACTTCTGAATGGAATGTACCTTCTGTATCAGTTGGTAATTTATATGCCTTTTCGAGAAGTGGTAATTGTTGTGTTTCTAGAGTATATCTACCTGGTCCAAATGAATCTAATGCCTGTCCATCTTTAAAGAAAACTGCTTCTTGACTTTCATGAACAATAAGTTGAGATCCATAATTAAAATCTTCTATAGGATGTTTCCAAATAAAAGTATCATTATCACCTTCATACTTAATTATACTTGCTAAACCATCACCAGTTATTCTTTCCTTCGTTAAACGTTCTTGAACATCATTCTCATAATCACATACAGGACATATATAAGTTCCTGCTCCTTGTGCAGTAATAAGCCTTACACCACACTGACCACAAGAAAACTCTTTCACGCTTTGTCCTGGCGCCATTGTGTTAATTGCTTCGTGACAAACCGGACATTTTGCATTTTTCCCTTTGGATTGATCAAATGCAACCATATTGCCACAGTGCGGGCACTCTCTTGTTGCTAGTTTATCTGTTACTATATCTATAACATTTCCACATGAACAATTAATCTTCTTCTTAGAAAAAATCCCCGTTTTTGCTTCTGCATATTTTCCACATTTTTTACATTCAATTGCAAACTTTGCCATAATTACCCCCTTAGTCTTCTTTAATCTCTAGATTTTCTAATGAAAACTCCATACACATCAACATTATTTCATTTCTAGTTCTACCAGTTTGCTTTGCTATTTCATCAATGTCAAACAACATATTCTTTGGCATTCTAACTGATACAACAGATTTTTCCCCACCATATTTGTGAGGTTCTATAACCAATTTTTTAGTTTCTTTCATAATCAACCACCTCTTAAGCCTATAAACAATTAGTATGTGACACAACCAAAAATCCTTCTATAATCACATTGTATTACATTTGTAATCTATATGCAACATTTTTTAGAAGCTGTACCACCAAAAAGAATGGTCTCCATACTTTTACCATAAAGATTATTTAAACTGGACAGAAAAAAAGACCTGATGCTTTAAAATCAAGTCTTTGTTAGTTATTATTTAGTTTTAAGGGTACCATTCCCAACCCCTAACCCCTTGCCCGTCTCCCAAGGGGAACACTGGGATATATACAAAATTATTTTTACATTGTATCAAGCAACCCCTATTTATTCATTCAAAATACATCTCATTTAAACTTTAATATTCTTCATTAACTCAGGTAATAACTTCTTCGTTTCTATCACGCTTTTGCTTATCATATCCAAGCTTGTAATATAAATACTCTAACCTCAAATCATCATACATAATTCTCATACCCCCATATAATAAAAGCTACTACTTTTCAATTAGCTTTAATTTGATTTTAAAATTTCTTCAATAGGCCAAATATAAGTATTGCCAAACGTCGTGTAATCATAAGAAGAACTACTATATGCGCTTTTTCCATTTTCATACAAATAAAGAACTTTAGATTTTGTTTTAACAGCTATATACCTTCCATTTTCCTCACTGTTTTGCCATAAATCATCTGGAATATTACACTTATAAATATTTCCTTTTGACCTATTTAATCTAAAATCACTTATTTCATAAGTATCTTCCATCCAATAAGAACTACCCCATTTTCTTTTATTATATGTTGAATATACGCTTCCCGGTGGTGCATTACCAGCAACAGGCTCATAAGTTCCTGTGTTTAAACCTTCAATTTGTCTTGTTATATCTTCTTTACTTTCAGAAGTCCCTTGTATCGCACCTTCGTTTGAAACCATTTTTTCTGTCATATTCTCTGTATATGCAAACTCCATCACAAGGTCACTACTTGGTATAACACCATCCTTGTGCTTTATTCTTTTACCTTCATAAACACCACCTGTTTCTTGTCCAAAAGAATCTATTGATGCACTCCTATAATCTTCAAGTTCAAAATATTCTTCCCAATTTTCAGGAGTGATTTCCACTTGTTGAACATATTGTTTTAGATCTTCTGCAGATATTTTATTAAATGTACTACAACTACATCCACTAAGAGAAACCAAGAACACAAGGATACAACAAATCGCAATAATCTTGTTTTTCAAAATAACCTCCAATCAATTTCATTCTATACTTAACCAAAATAATATTACTATATTTCATATATGATTATAAAAATCTTTTATATTACTATAAAATAATAGAATTAACTCTGTATCCTCATAAATTATTTAAAACAATTTCCGCATCTCTTAAACGAACACGAATATTCTTTTTCATACTCTTCAACACTTTCGATAGAATCAAAAGTCATAAAATCTTTAGCATACTCTCCATAACGACATCCATGTGTTTTATGTAATGTTTTTTTTGATGATGACATATTTACAAAATATTCCTTTACCTTCTCATCAAACTCCGATTTGTCATTAACATGGATAATATCTTCACTATTAATATTATTTTTTGATACTGTTATATTATTATTAGACTCTTCATTACCATATGAGTTAACCACACTATCCGAGATTCTTCTAAATTTACTCTTTAAATTACTCATTTCTCTTTGAAGCGCATTTTGTATATCTACATATGTGCTAGTTAAATTCTTCTTCTTTTCATGAGCATCCATAGCAGCATATAATGAAGCGTCTGCCGCATTATTTGTAAGGATTCCGAAATCAAGACCTTTTGAAGCAGCATTATTAATAACGGTTGGCGATGCAGTTAACATAGCATCAATCACTTTGTTAAACCAATCAATTTCCTTATCCATCTCATTAATTATAGTTTCATCAGTAACATCTATTCGATTTACTTTTCCTGTATATATATCTTCTAATGCTTTTACTGCTGAAAATACAGAACTAGGAATAGAAGAAGCAGGAATAGCCCTACAACTCAAAAGTTTTCGAAAAACACTTGATAATTTACTTATTAAATTATTTGGCATAATACAAAAAACACTTATCCAGCTTTCTTTATTTCTATCAACAGTCTCAACATATTTTTCTCCTTGTTTCTTCTGCACTAAAGGTCGAATCCAAGTAAAATAATTTAAAGCAACTATGATTAATACAACTATGAACCCAGCCATGAACTGCGCCATAAAAACACCTCCTCAACTATTTAATTTATGTACATAAACACCCCAAAAAACTACATTCATACTATTTTTAACGACGTCCCCATAACTTAGATTTAAACCAAATCTTTGTAATAGGAAAACCACAACTATTACATACCCCAGTAAAGCCCGGTGTTCCACATCTAGGACAATTCATATAACTTCTCCTTTTTTTAAAAAACAACATAATCATTCTAAAATCCATTATACCACAGCAAAAAAGAAAGTGCTCATTATTTGAGCCCTTTCTAATGATTATATTACGCTTATAAAGCTTTCTATATCATCCACGCTGTCATCAGGGGTAAATAGCTTTAAAATGTCTTCTTCTGACTTGCCGGACTTAATGAATAAGTTCATGCTTTCTACTTGTCTATTAGAAAAGCCTTTATTTAGTAAGATTCTTGCTACTGTACATCTTCTTCTGAACTCTTCATTATCAATGCCTTCTTCTCTGTATATCTCATAGTTGAATGTTCCTGACTTTTTGTTTATGTAGCTTTCGTAGTTTCTCTCTAATACTCTTCGCTTAGAATCAGATATTGGAAAGCTTAATACTTCCTGCTTTGATTCTATTGCACGTTTGTATAAGAGTAAGTCTTCAACCTTTAATCGAATTACTTGACCGCCATTTTCCTTATGATGCTTTACAAATTCTCTTGCTTCATCTCCAATAAGTACTATTTCGTCTTCCTCTTCTTTTAATGATTCTCTTTTCTTTATACGCTTCATTACATCATATGGATTGGTCTTTCTACATAAAAGCTTGATAAACGGTGTCTTTTCCATCTGACATTTCTGTTCAAATAATGGTTCTGTGCCTTTTACAACTATTGCACACTCCCCATCCTTATTCATTGAAAATATATCTTCTGCTGACAATAAAGACTTTTG
>AUXO015448042.1_pt1 | contig 14538 bp, 21 predicted proteins | sample 768731 | NCBI WGS metagenome assembly AUXO01 (sample SAMN02715735, study PRJNA202380) | gut metagenome | biome: sheep rumen | host: Ovis aries | place: New Zealand: Palmerston North | reverse complement strand
AACGTCAGGTTCCGGAGGTTCTGAGTCACGTCCGCACCATAAGGTTCCTTGGACGCGAAGATAAAGTTCTGGACCTGTATCTCATCCAAAACCTCCTCACCGATGATGTTTTCGTGGTAGCGCAGCGTTGACGGCGTTGCGTACAGTGCGTATTCCGTAGGGCTTTCGTTGAGGAAATCCACCCGGAACCGGTTGGCCGCCAGGATGGCAGGACAGGACCGGAACCACTCACGCAGGCTTTCCGTATTAACCGTTAATGACATTACGTACCTCCTGCAGGATATCGTCCATGTGGTCCGCCTTCATCCTGTCGTTCCAGTAAGGACCGGCCAGAGGGTTGAAGTCGAGGGTGTAATTCATCTTCTTCCCGGTAGGCTTCTTCTTCATGCCGGGGATGGAGTACCACCTGGTAGGTATTCCGGAATCGTCATCGAAGATAGGGAAGTTAGGTCCATAGACTTCTCCCACGTACACATAGTGTGCGTAAGGTCCGGGATAGATGACCTGTCCGCTGCCGGGTTTGGTGGCGGCATATGCAGCCTGGGCCAGATCGCCGGTCAGCATGGGCAGATACATCTGGTTCCATGCAAGGACCGCGTTATCTACGGCCTGCTGGGCATCTCCGCCCTCTTCCAGACCGAACCGGTACAGAAAATCGTCTACAGTATTAAGCCCCTCATACTCTATCTCAAATGACATCATGATCCGGTTATCCTCCAGTGCCGTCCCCTGGGCGCGCGCACGGTGTTGTCCGTGGCCGTCAGGATCGTACACATGTTGTGCCTCCGCTGGACGTCTGCCGGGGTAAGACTTTCGGACGCGGATAACGTACCCTTGACGATGATGTCCCCGCTCTTGAAGCAGATCTGCGTCTCTGGGTCCATATAGTCCCAGGGTTCCACGACCTGCTTTCCACCCAGGTCCGCATCGACAGGGATCCGTATCGTGATCTCGTCGGCGACCTTGAGGCCGCCCACGTTGGCGTCCGCGTCAACGACAGACACGGCCCTGGAGAACCATGATACACCTTTGATCACGGAGGCGTGATAGGTATCCAGGCCCGTCTCTTCATCCAGGATGGAGTTGATCACAGTGATCGTCTCATCAGCCAGCCTCATGCTTCACACCCCCTGTATAAGAGAGGGGTGCCGTAGTCGTCTTTCACCCCGTACAGGTAGTGCTTGACCATGTCATCCATCGTCCTGTTGGCGTCGGAGGTGTTCTGCACGTTGCCATATGTCTCCTGGTAACCGTCAGTGGAAAAAGATGTGACCACCGGGTTCTCGGTCTGTGCGACCACGCCCAGCTTAGATTCCACCTGCATCAGGGAGAAGACGCACATCTCTACCTCTTCCGGTACCGTCTCCATATGCTGCACCCGGCCAAAAGTCATCCGGTCCACGCGCGCCGCCGCGCTGAACTGCGCCAGGGTAAAGGCGGCATAGTCCATCTCCGGACCACCCAGATCACGATATTTATCATAACTCAGGTAACTTTTCATGCCGCCTTTTCTCCTTTACTTATCAGCCGTTGCCGCCAGTGCCGCCGGCAGCTGCGGTCACATGGAACTGCAGCGCACCCTGCTTTTTGTTGAGGATGAATACATCTTCATAGGACTCTTCGAAGTAGATGTACTTGCCTTCTGTGACGGCGCTCGGAGGATCGAGCTTGACGAATTCATAGCTGACAGGTGTGATGACCGCATCAGGATGGACCAGGAACATGTCGATCTGGCTCGCGCCAGTAGCCGGTGCCCAGCCCGCTGTGAATGTGTAAGCGGTCTTCATCAGTGTCGCAGGGACGCCGATGATCTCGACCTCATCCAGACGATCAACGATGTTGTTGAGACTGGAGCGGCCGCCTGTGACGTTACGGTTACGGACGACTGCGGACGCCTTGTTGATGATCTTCTGGACTTCATAGGTAACGTACAGGATCCTGCCGTTCGGAGGTACCAGGGCGTTGTCCTCTGCGAGCATCAGCTCGTCAAAGATGTCCAGGACGTTGGCTGCTGTAATAGCAGTCGTGTTGGGGGTCATCGCTGTCTTCTCGGAGTCGGTGGAGTCTGTGGAGGACCACAGGCTGTACAGTCTGGAGATCAGGTAAGCATCCATCTCCGGGAATTTCTGGGTCTCGTTAAAGGTCCGGGTGATGTTCTGGATGCTGGCGACATGGTTGGTCTGATCGATGTCCTTGGGGTGGACCAGAGTGCTCCACTTCCGCTGGTGGGACAGGGTCTTGACCTCCCAGCTGTTGTCATAGTTACGTGCCGCCATTGCGATGGTATCACGGTCTGCATCAACACGACCAGATGTCTTGATGCGGGGGATGTAGATTGTTTTGCCATCTTCGCCCATACGGTATCTGCCGTTGTTGGGGGTCGCATACAGCCTGCCGAAATTCAGCACATAGGGGTATGCGTTTGCCAGTGCCTGGCTGTACTGGGCTGCGTAATTGAGTGCGGGCATTTCTTTTCTCCTTTACTCGTTTGTACCATCAGGTGTTGTTCACCGGATGGAGAGGGGTGAAACCGAAGTTGAATTCGGTCGAAGAGACCGAACCTTTGCCTCCCTGGGGCGCGGTAATCCCTCCGGCAGGGGCCGGAGGTTCCTCCGGAGCGAATGCGCCGGGGTCTGCCTGCCGGTACTGAGCGACATAGTCGTCGAATCCAAGGATCGCGTCATTCTCAAGGGCCAGATGCTTGGCCGCAAGATCCGCGCGGAACTGCTTCTGGGCAGCTGATGAACTGAACTTCACACCGCTGATGTGCTTGTCCAGGGCGAAATTATACGCCTGCTCGCCCAGCTGTTTCTGATACGCCGCTGTATCCTTTTGATACTTGTTCTGCAAAGATGTCAGCTGGTCGGATACCTCCGTCAGCTTGGCCGCATCTGTCTGGGCGGCAGTCAGTTTCGTCTGGAGGTCCTGCAGGTCCGCGTCACGCTTGGTGACCTGGCCGGTCAGTGTCTCCACCTGGCCCGTAAGGGTCTGGATCTGTTCTGCCGATGCGTTCTTTGCGTTCTCAATATCAGCACCGTTGATCGACATGATCTGGTCGATCTGTTCTTTTGTGAGTCCCAGGGACTCAAGCTCTAATCTCTTCAAGGTTACTTTCCTCCTGCTAACTTACGCTTTTTACGAGTTCGCTCTCATAATAGATTCGGATCTTTTAACAGTATGGCCGTTGTTACGTCCGGCGAAAGACAACTATATGATGAAAGGGATGCCCCTATACATCCATCTTCTTAAAGCCCGGCACCACCATCCTGTTCTTCTGGGGACGGAGGCCGGATATCTTGACCAGCTGGGAATACCTGGACGCGAGCTCGTTGATCTTCATCTGACAGCTTCGCTGCCCTGCCTTATCGCCCATCGCGTCGCATGCGATAGCGGCGGCCTTCTTCTTCCTGGTCTGTCTCTCCAGGTACCGCATCATCTGCGTGGCCTGGTACATGGTGTAATGTTTTCCTTCGAACTCACAGCCCTCTTCGTTGGCCGTCAGGATCTCCTGCAGCCGCTCCGGCGTGTACCTCCGGACCGAGAACTGCGTGGAAAAAGATACGGCAATGTGCTTGCAGTTGATGCCCATGATCGGGCGCGGGAAACCTGCGTACACGTTGCCGTCTATATCGGTAAAGTCCTCTCCGGACTGCATTTTTTCATACTGATCAGCCATCAGTACATGCCCCTGGATGGGGGCGTGGTCGATGGCCGGTGCGAAATGGGCGGATATCTCGTAGGCGTCAAAACTGAGCGCCCTGCCAGCCTCCTGGCTGCTCTGCTGTGACAGCTGGTTGATGTCGCTGGTGATCTCCTGCCTGATCAGTGCCTCCAGGCTGTCCTGCCTGCCCCGTTCCGACGTCGCTGTGATGCCCTGCTCCCCGGTATCCATGACGGTCCTGCGGATGTCCCGCACCGGGTCCTCGGACCCCAGGGAATTGTTCAGCACGGCCTGCTCCACGGCCTTCTGGTACCGGCCGCGCAGGTCGATGCGCTGCAGGATCCGGGAGAAGTGCTGTACTGCTGACCTGGCCATGTCAGCCGCCATCCTTGCGATGTTCAGCCGGGCCTGCTCCGGGAAGGCATCTCCGCCCAGGGCCTTCTGGAAGGAAGGTTCCATGAGCGTATCGTCCACCACGTTCTGGCAGATCTTCCGGACATCATGCCCGGCCAGGACGAAGGCCTGCGCCAGGTCCTCTTCCAGCATGCGGAGGTCGGCGTCCATCGCGATCAGGATCTCGATCATGTCGAGACCGTCCATCGGTTCGTCACAGATCTTCCGGACGCGCTTCATGATGGTCCTGATGTACCTGACGTTTACCGTCTGGAACCGGCGCACAACGTAGTCGATGGCCGCCTCGTAATCATCCGAGGTCCTCATACGATATCAGCCTCCTCGGTCTTCTTGCTGGGAGATCCGGTATCCAGGCCGGCTGCCGAATTGGGGTTCTCTGCATCACCGGGAGTCGGGAGCATCGCTTCGATGCTGCCCATCATCTGCATGCGGTCCGCCACCTCCTGGTCCACCGCGCGGATGGCCGCCTTGGCCTGCTCTTCGGACTCGCGGAAATACCATTTTCTGAGGCCCGCCCTCGACTCTACGCCTGCAGACTGGAGGGCGATCCTCTCGTTAAGCTGCTGGGCGGCGTCCGTAAGGATGGAGTCGTCCCAGGTAAAGCTGACGTCATAATCTCCCGCCGGAGCCAGGCCGTAGATGTCCGCGTACTGGTCAGTGGCCTTGATGACATCCCGGAGGCAGTGTTCCAGGGCCTTCTGGTTGTCCGCGATGGTCGCATAGGACCTCTGGCGCATGATCCGCAGTTCGGTCGCCGTCCGCGCGTCCGTGGTATGGTCCGCCTTGGCGATCGTGCCTCTGGACAGGCCACACAGGTCCTCCACCTTCTCCAGGATAGCGTTAAGGCCGTTGATCAGGGACACCTCACGGATCTGCGGCGAGAAGACGCTGTACAGATCGTTGTTGCCGTTCTGGATGTCTACGCCCTGGAACAGCCGCTGGTTGAGCCGAGGCGCCTCCTTGGCATTGGGGTTGTCCGCGCCTTCCTTCGGCTTTAAGGCCATAGGATCCACATGGACCGCGAGCTCCGACCCCTCAAACTCCCACAGCAGCCGGGAGTACTGGATGTCCGCCTGTGCGATGACGTTCGCGGCCTTTGCGAAGCATGCCGCGCCCATAGGGCTGTTGACATCGATGTTGTTGGCCGCCGCCACCTTATACCAGCCGAACAGCTGGTTCCCACGATACTCTGTGGTATAGGTCTCCTGCAGGCCTGCCCATCTGGGGACCTCTGACAGAGGGATGGGCGTACCGATGGCGTCCGGAGAACTGGATCGGAAGGCCTTCTGCGTGATGGTTATCATCCCGTTCTCGACCTTGTGCCGCTCCAGACGGACGTAGTGTTCGTTGCCCACAGAAAATCCGTCCGGGAAGATCACATCCTCCAGGTCCCCGTCGTCGCCAAAAGCGACGGGATATATGGACCAGTCGGGGATCACGTCATAGTAGACGTGTCCGTTTTTGGCATAGGGTTTGATGATCATGCCGCCGGCAGCGCATCCCAGTTCCAGCCTCTGACGGAGGACCCGCCACAATTTCTCAAACTCGTCCTTGTGGAACTGCGCCCTGGGGTTCAGATTCTCATCCGACTCCTGGCCTCCTCCGTTGTAGAACTTGTACTGTGACTCCAGAGTGATCTCTCTGGCCAGTTCCGCACTTACGAAAGCGGGAAGGTTCAGTGACTGCAGCTGGTTGTCGGCCGCGAGCCAGGGACCCCGATTGATGTACATGTTGTACCATGCATCAAGGGCATGCACCATCTCCAGGGAAAGCGGAGATGTAAAATGTTCAGCTGTTTCTATAGACTTATAAGGGATCACTGTATGCACCACCCGCCTGATCTGGTTGAATAATGTACTAAAAAGGGCCATGACTCACCTTCAGCACATAAAAAAGCAGCCCTCCTGCGAGTGCTGCTCTTATCTTAGGCTGTTGTCCTTTCCATGTCCTCCAGTGCCCCGGTAATGCTCTCCAGGACTGCGTTGATGCTCGATACGTAGACCTGTTTTTCAAGATTTCCGGATTCCAGAGAATCTGCGATGACCAGGAGCATGTCCCTGGCGTTGCTTATTTCATTGATAATGTCCTTATCCATGCGTGTGTCCTCCTGTAAAGCCATATCAGTAACTTATTAGAGTATACAACAGTTAAATATTTTAGTCAATGCAGTAAAATAACTTTAACTTTTTATACCTTGACACAACGCATGTAATGCCGTAATATGTAATTGTACACCCCCTACGGAGTGTGCGTGTGTTCTTAAGGCCGATGCATTTGAAACGCATCGGCCTTTTTCATTTCTCCACCTCGTTCTTGAACTGCATCTCTATCCCGATCCTGATGACGTCCGATCTGGAAATGCCCAGCTTATCGGTAATGTAGTTCAGCTTGCGGATCGTCTCCGCATCCACTCTTGACCGGATCACGGTATCCTTCGGATTGTCTGTACGTTTTGTCCCTTTCTTGATGCCCATTTTGCACCTCCTGTTGAGTTTTTGTTTGTAGCTACTTTATATACTAAGTATATCGTAGCTACATACACATGTCAAGAGGTTATCGGAAAAAAAATCACATTCCTTTCCGGCGCCATACGCGCTCCAGGGCGTACCGGACAGAATCGATGGAATGGTTGTTCTCATCGGGATATCCGGAAATGATCTCATCATCCGGAGATCTGTCATATTCATAGTTGACAAATTCCTGCGCCGTCGCAGGGCACCGTACCGGATCGATGACGATGGACCGCAGTGACTGCAACCATTTCATGCCATACCGGACGGAGTCAGGACCTTTGATCGCGCCACGGCACAATGAACCATAAGACCTGTAGTCGTTGACCGACTTAGGTTCTGCCGAATCGGCTGTGATCAGGTCCGCACCGGTGACCCCTTTGAGGATCTGTAGGGTCCTCCAGGTGTCGTAGTTGGACTGCTTGTTCGTCCGGTACTCATCAAATATGTACAGGGTCTGGCTGGCAGGCCGATAGTGCATTTTGGACCAGTGGAAAGGATCCGGATACCAGCCCCAGTCGATGCCCATGTAGATCTGTCCGAAGTGCTGGATCTCATCATCAGTGATAGGCCGGATGTCAAGATTATCAAATACCTCGCCTCCGGTACCGATGGCTTCGCCCAGGTACTCATGCTGGTATGCCCTGGGATTGGTCTGCTTCAGTATCTCCGCGTCGTCAAAGAACTGCTGGCCTAACCAGTCCTGGGGCACCTGCAGGTAGCAGGACTTGTGCCGCAGGCTGTCCGATCTGGGGACGGCCACATACTGGTTGGCCCAGTTGGACTTCGATATAGGCGGGTTGAAGGATTTAAAGACCACGAACTTGGGTCCGCCTCGGAGGACGGACTGCTGTACGGATCGTATTTCTTCCTCACCGGAGAACTCATCCAGTTCTTCGAACCAGACAAATTTGAAGTAGCCCCTGGCCACCTTCAAGGACTTGATCTTCTTGGACTTGTCCAGACCACGGAAGATGATCACCTGCCCTGTGGGCGTATAGGTCATACGGTGGGGGTTCTGTGTACATTTCCACAGACCTGTCACGCCCAGCATCTCGATCGCCCACAGGCACTGCTCATACACTGATGTGCTGATCGTAGAGGCCACCTTACGGAATATGATGGCGTTGGCGTTAATGTCCTGCATGATGCCCAGGACAATCATGGCCGAAATGAACGAGGACTTTGTGGATCCTCGTCCGCCGTACAGATCGTAGTAGGTATGCAGGCCGTCCTGGATGTCCCAATATACCGGGTAGAACTGTGGGGAGATTATGTTCGACAGTGCTGCTGTGGCAGGTGCCGGAGAATTATTCGCCATCCTCCTCTTCCTCTTCCACCACGTTCACCGCCGGGCCTCTGGGGATATCACAGATGATATTGACGGCCGGTGCGCCGGCCGCGGCCTTCTCCTGCGCTGCTACATTCCAGCCCTTGAAATTGTTCTGGAGTGAGAACTTGGCACCATTGGATCCTTCTCTGTCGTACAGACGCTCTTCCGCATACTGCTCGATATACGTCTTTGCTTCAGTAATGACCTCCATGTATTCGGCCTTTGCCTGATAATCCAGAAGGGACAGCCTGGTCTTAAAACCAAGGGCAAGAGCAAGACCGGTAACTGTGGGAGGGCGCTTGTCCACGATGATGGGCTTGCCATATTTGTCGTAAATGACGTTGCCTTCCTCATCCGTCAGCACATGCCCTTCACATTTCTTGAAGTAGGCATCGATCTTCTCTTTGATCTCTTCGACGCAGAGGTACTTGGGGCGCCCCAAAGCGTTGCGCTTCTTTCTGGGTTTTGCTTCTGCCATAACAGACCTCCTAATACTTTACGGACTTTCTTGAAATGATGAACGCGTCGCTTGTGAGGCCGACATATCTGCCGTCTCCCATGCGGATCACGTTATATCCCATTTTGAGGGCCATCTGGGCGTTGCTCAGTCTGGACCCTCCGCTCTGTACCGCCCGTGCCACCCGGCTGTAGCTTATGACGCGGGCATCAGGATTGAGGACCATCCGGGTAACGGTATTCCCGCTTCCAGGCAGCGATCTGGCCGCGCCTATATCCCTCACGACCTGATATCCGCCTCCGGTGTTAGAGGCATCGCTCTGGAACCGGCCTGACTGGAGGAACCTGTCATAATCCTCCTTGCCGCGCCAGCCCCGGTACATGACCGTGGCGCCGGACATCTTCACGAACCTGTCGAAATCTTCTTCTCTGAGGGTCGTAGGCGCACGGTTAAGGCCGGTCTCTTCCAGCAGGCGCTGATAACCGTCCTCACCGGAAGACCCGGTGCCGCCGGACATATCCCGGAGAAACTTCTCCGGATCTTCAGACTGCTGGAACCTGACCAGACGCGCGCTGCCGCCGGTATAGTCATCCCGGTCCCGATAGTCGTCTCCGTACTCATCCCTGTATTCTCTGTCCTTGGCCGCGGCCTGCTGTCCTGCGGACCTGCTGTTCCGCCTGGATTCCTGCAGAGATGCGAGGCCGCTACTTGATTTGGCCATTCCTGCGCCTTTCATCAAATCTCGTTGTAAATACCGGCAGAGGGGTAATGATGCTCTCAAAATCGCCCAGTTCTTCCGGTATGCTGCCGCGCCACAGGATCTCCCTGGGGTACAGCCGGTCGATCATCAAACGGAAACCGTCCACCAGCCAGCTGCGGTGCTCCGGATCGGACATGCACCCCAGGCTGGACATCGCAACGATGCCGCCCTTCGGCTCCCCATCAAAGCACCACTCAAAGGTGGACGGGTCGCTCCAGGTGATGGTAGGTACCACCAGGGCGCCATGCAACTGCCAGTAGGCAGCGCACCAGTGCTTCCGGTAGTGGTTATACACCTGGATCGCTTTGGGAAAATCAGAATACGGAGAAAAGTCAGGACTCAGCACGGCCCCGAACTGGGCCAGCCTGGAAGCGTACCGGTCCGGATCGCGCCACACCCTTATGAACTGATAATCATCAATAAAGAAGTGCGCTCCGTGCTTTTTGGGGTCTTCACAGCCCCGGACATAGTTGAATCCGATCCAGTTAAGGCCCTCCGGCAGATGATAGACCGGTGCGATCTCCGGAATATTATACTGACCTGCTCCTTCAAATGCCGCTTTTTGGAGGTTCTCATAGTCCCTGCAGCATCTGTACGTTTCTCCGTTCATCTTCCTCCACGTAACAGAGGCCTCTGCCGTACAGCAAAGGCCTCTGCCATGTCAATCACTGCAGCAAGCTGGGGAGAGAGGGTAACCTTAGACTTACTGCCATTCTAACAATATCATCAGTTGATGCAGATTGCAACAGATTTTGGAAAATTTATTTGCCTGCAGGAGGTTCCGGCAGGTCGTGCTCCCGCTCGTATTTTGCCACATACCTCCGGCACCTGTCCCTCACGGACGGACCGCGCGCATGCCCCGGCAGGTCCTCTGATATCCGGTCCCACGAATAGCCGTCGTAGAAATGAAACAGCAGGATCCTCCGTATCTGCGGATCCGGTATCCCGCTGATGACGTCCATCATCCAGGCCTGGTGCTTCCGCAGCAGGGCCATATGGTTGGTCATGGACCTCTGAAGGGCGGCAGTACGCAGGGCCAGGTTCTCCGTGGGCGACGATACGCCGGAGGACCCGCCGCCGACACCGTCATACCGGACCCCGGTAAGCGCGGTACTGTGCAGGGCGCGCAGCCGGCGCTCAAGCTCCTGGCACTCGCACCGTACATCATACAAAAACGTCAGATCATCCCACAGACTCACTCATGTACCTCCCTGATCTTAGCCTTGAGCGCATCCAGCAGGGCATCCTGCGTCCCGCGCTTGTCCTGCAGGGCGTCCATGACATCCTTGTCCATCCCTCCCTTTACGATGAGGTGATGGACGATGACCGGATGCTCCTGGCCCTGCCTGTACAGCCTCGCATTGGCCTGCTGGTACTGTTCCAGTGCCCAGGTCAGGCCGAACCATATGATATGATGGCCACCCCTCTGCAAGTTGAGGCCGTACCCGCAGGACGCCGGATGAGCCAGCAGTATGTCCAAGCCGCCATCGTTCCAGACCTGTGTGTCCTCTGCGGACCGGTAGACCCGGTAGCGCAGGCCGGTCTTCTCCAGTCTGGCCGTGATCCGGTCCAGGTCATGCCGGAACTGATAGAAGACCAGAGCATGCTGGCCCTGGAGGCGCTCTATGGTCTCCATCAGGGCGTCCAGCTTGCACTCATGGATCTCGGTGACGTGGATCTCCAGGCTGTCCGGATCGACAGAATACACCGCGCCGTTGCACAGCTGCAGCAGTTTGCCGGTCAGCACACCGGCGGATGATGCCACCACTACGTCGTCCTCGTCCAGAGGGAGCAGCATGTCCGTCTCCAGCCGCTTGTAGGCCTTCCTTGCCTTCTCATCCAGAACGACAGGTATGTCATCGTAGATCAGGTCCGGCATGGTCAGATAATCTTCGGCCTTCATACTGACACATATGTCAGATATCTGAGCGAATACCGCCTCCCTGGCAAAGGGCTTGGGCACATAGCTATATATCTGAGCGCCGTTCCGCATGCCGGGGTTGAAGTACATATCCCGGTAGCAGGTGATCGTCCGGCCCAGGCGCTGTCCTCCATCCAGAAGGTATATCTGGCTCCAGAGGTCCTCCAGGCCATGCGGTGCCGGGGTGCCGGTCAGCAGCACCATCCGGCGTATTTTAGGCCGTACCATCTTGAGGGCCTTGAACCTCTTGGCGCGGTGGTTCTTGAAGCTGGACGACTCATCCAAGACCACCATGTCAAAGGGCCAGTCCCGTCCGTGGTGGTAATGCTCCACCAGCCAGGGGACGTTCTCCCTGTTGATGACATAGATGTCAGCATCCTCCTGCAGCGCCCGTATCCTTTGGTCCCGGCTTCCCAGAACGTGCGAGATCCGCAGATCCTGCAGATGCTCCCACTGCCTGCGTTCGTCTTCCCAGGTGGCCTCCGCGACCTTTTTGGGGGCGATCACAAGGGTCTTGTTAATGGCCAACAGAAAACGCTTCAATGCCCTTACAGCTGTCAAGGTTATCACGGTCTTGTCAACCAAGGCCCATATCCAAAAATAATCCGCAGTATGGCTGCGCCAGAATCAGATTGATACAGTGTTCCTGGTATTTATGGGGTATGAACCTTTTCATGAGACCACCTCCTTTCATACGTGTATCTTAGTTTCGTTGTACAAATATTCTTCAAAAGTAGGATACTTCCAGAAGAACCTCCGGTTATTGACCCATCTGGCCAGCTTATTGAGATAATGGCCTTTTGGCAGATGCTCCTTATTGTATCGCATTACATATGGACTGAACTGAAGAGACCGCAGGAAGTATATGCGGTCCAGATCCTGCCACAGGTGCGTATCGAACCCGGTAAGACAGTATACAACTACCTTATGCCTTCCCCATCCGGTAAGAGCACGAAGCGCCTTAAATTTAGGTTCTATCATCTCCTTGTCCTGATACCGGTCGTACGCAAAATGAACGTCCTTTATTTTAACCTGCCTGAGTTTTTCTATTTTCTTCGCTGTCAGCAGCCTGACATCTAACCCCTGGTTAAAACCCACTGTAGCACCGGATGCTATCAGTTCGTCCAGAATGTCCTCCCACTGCGGGCAGGCCAGCAGATTTGGATCCATGAGTTCTATGTACGTCTGGCCGTTCCAGAACTCTGACAGTGATGCCACACGGTGGGCGCACCGGCCTTCCTTCGCGGCCACATGACAGAACCCGCATCCGCGCGGGCAGCCCCGACTGCAAAATCCGTAGGCTGTGTTTGTGATCCCGTACAGACCATAATCCGGAAAAGAATGTTCTACCTCATCCGGCAGATGCGCGTCCTTTGACTTGTCAAAATGCTCTTTTCCATCATCACCCAAAGAGATGCAGTATCCTGTCCCCCCCCGTATAATCTCCGCAGCATGTATAGGGTGAGGATATTCCGGAGAGAAAGAAAAGACTTTTGACATGTACACTCTGTCGTACTCCCCGGCTTCCGGATCATACCAGCTGACATCATCCCCCTGGGCCTTATGCCAGGAAGACAGCTTCATGGTGGCGATATTTGGGTAGCACTTATCCAGTTTTTGCCAGTTGTCTACATCTATAAGCCCTACCCGCATAGCTTCAGCCTTTACATACAACAGCTGCGGCCGTAAGCCGCAGCTATAATCAGCTACTGTATCTTTGATTCCGCATCCTCCAGCATGTCGCACAGCTTATCATACCGCTCCTTCAGGTCCGAAGGGTACATGTCGCGGACGTGATCGCCATACGACTCTACCTTGTCCAAATACCATCTGGCCTTGGCCAGGTCCTCCGCGCCGTTCTTGTGCTTGTGCCGCCAGATGTACTTGAAAGCATTGCCCAGGCAGAAGCAGATCAGCGCATCAACGCCGAAGGCAAGCTCCATAGCATCGATGCATTCTATGCTGGTCTTGCACTCATAGTGCGCCGGATGGTTTACATTATCACACATTATTTCTGCCACTCCTTCTCTTCCTCCTGTTCCTGAGATGCTCCATCAGTGATGCCTCCCTCTCCGGCTCCATCTCATGCCGAAGCTCGATGCCGATCTCCTGGGCGCACATGTCCACCATGTCGATGTCCCGGTCGTTGCACTCCATCCAGATGGCCTGACTGGCCTGAAACAGCCGGTTTATGCGGGTAAAGCCCCAGCCGAACTCCCGGTGGAGCGCCAGGGCTATCCCCGCATATACCTGCGGAGTGATGTGCTTGATCTGCCTCTGCAGCTGGTTGAACGCGGCCAGCGCCGCATTATTCCTTGCCATGCTGGGGTTCCCCGTCCTCGGATTCCATCCATTCATCTACCACTTTTGCGAGCAGGTCTGACAGGCTGGTGACGCCATCACCGGTCTTTGGAAGGTCATCGTCTTCATCATCACCCAGGGCGATGTCAATGAACTCCATCAAACGCTTCCTCTTCTCGTCGGGATTGTCTCCCGGGCACAGCGCGTCGTGCCTATAAAATGCATTAACGATAGCGCAGAACTCCTCCTGGAGACCGAACCTGCCGCCCTTCATCGATACGCGATTACCATTTGCTTTGATCATAGTTTTTTCCTCTCTTTCATCTTATGATGTATATTACTGTACCCCCGGCCGCACCGCTTGTAAATCCAGTCGGCCATAGAGTTTTCAGTCCTTATGCATGCGGGGCCAGGAGGTTACATAGCAGACGTGTCAGCTGTAGTCCACCGCTTCCTGTCGATTGATAAAAAAGTGGATTCCTGGGGCGCACGTGACAAATCTGTCTTCGCAGAAATCGTCAACACTAACCTCTTCGCCTTCCGCGTAGCGAAAATTTGAATTATGGAAACTGTACGCTTCGAGGTATTCCTCATCACCTTCGATGTTCCTGATGCTGATTACCTTTGCTTTGTCACATCGGCATTTACGTCCCGTTGCTGACGATCTTTTTGCGTCTGCCGGAATCTCAAGCTGGACGATGCGCCCATTTCTGCACTGTTTCCAGCCCGTGAAGGAACCCATATCAGGGCATGCCATCGGGATATAAGGGATGTTTTTAGCTTCCTGCAGGTCGGCATCGGTCAAGATGGCTCTGCTCAGATTGGTTCTTAACAGGTCAGCTTCTGTCAGATTGGCTCTGTGCAAATTGGCCGCGTACAGGTTGGCGTCTGTCAGATTGGCTTTGCACAGGTTGGCTCCGCGCAAGTCGGCTCCTTCCAGGTCAGCTCCGCGCAAGTCGGCTCCTTCCAGGTCAGCTCCGCACAGGTCAGCTTCGAACAGATCGGCTTTCATGTACTCCCACCCCGCGCAGTCCTCGTGACACCAGTGCCCGTGTCTTTCCAGGATCCCTTCCAGGGTAAACTCCCCGATCATGATGTCTTTCGGTTCTCTCATTCCAGCCCCACCTCCCACTCGTCCAGGCGGCCGTAGGCATCGAAACGATACCGGGCGTCGTTAAGGT
>AUXO016742473.1_pt1 | contig 14541 bp, 15 predicted proteins | sample 768731 | NCBI WGS metagenome assembly AUXO01 (sample SAMN02715735, study PRJNA202380) | gut metagenome | biome: sheep rumen | host: Ovis aries | place: New Zealand: Palmerston North | reverse complement strand
TTAGTGTTATATCTAAAATTTGATGTGCGATACTTCTATCTATTTTATTTTTTAGATTTTGTATTGTAGAATTAATTGACTTAATTTTATCTTCTTTATCTTCAAAATCATCATATTTTTGTATTTCTTTTTCTATTTCAATTTTTGCATCTCTTAGGGCTTCTAAACTTATTTCTAAAGCTCTATGTGTATCTTGACCTTTTGCTGTCTTTAATGCATCTGACAGTTTGTCATATCTAACATTAATATCATTTAAAGTTTGTCGAAGATAATCAGTTCCAACATTGTCATTATCAATTATTAGATCTCTAAAATACATTAATTTATCTTCTAGGCTCTTTATTTCATCTCGAACACTGGCAGGATAATCTTTCACTTGATTTATTTCAATATTGGCATTTCTGATAGCTTGGTAATCTCTATCAGATATTGAATTATAGTTTGCAATGTAATCCTCATATGGTTTTAATTTTTCTTGTATTTCTTCTTTTAATCTATTAATTTTTTTACCATTTAAAAGTATCGTATTTGAAATAGATGAGATCCTTTGAATAACTTTAATTTCATCATCAGAAAATATTTTTTGCAGTGACTTTAATTTTGAATTTACGTTGTATAAATAAAAAAATCTCTTTGGGTTTTCTATTGGAACATAATCTTCAGGTATTTCACTACGATAATATTTATTGAGATACTCTATTTTATTTGAGTCCAGTTTGATATTATCTTTTTTATCCTTTTGAGGAATTCCATAAAGGAGATATGAATCAATCTTTTCTGCTAATTTTTTATTTTGTTCTTTTGTCTCATCTATTTCATTTTCTAATTGTCTAACATCTGTTTGTATGATATAATTCATCTCTGCTTTTTTATCAGCTAACTGATCTACAGGAATTTCATTATACTGCTTAGCTCTTGCACTAGAAGAAGTTGTTCTGTATGCTTTCAATGCTTGCACATCTGCTAAACGAGGTGTTTCTGTTAAAGAGACAGATTCTTTTAAAAAATTTTTAAATTGATTTTTGATATCCATAGTTGAATTCCTGTAATCAAATACACCATAAATAAACATATTTCTAGAACTTTAATCAAAATAGAAGACATAATATTGGTGTTCTTTCTTTATCAACTCTAATTGTCTATGAGAAAGTCTGATGGAATCACTTGGTAATAGTCTTAGTTTAATTCTTTCAATAAATGGAATAACTTGTTCAGAAGCGAACTCTAAAATTTTTAAAGTCACTATTGAAGAGTCAATTCCAAGTGAATTTCCATTATTACAAATTTCTGCTTTGTTAAAGAATGAGTTTATTGTAGCACCAATTTATGATGGAGCTGTTGTTGAGTTAACAGTAGAATATCCGGAGCATGTTAAAAGATCTAAAGAGTATGGCCTCATGAGATATCGTGTATTTTATTATGAAGCTCATGAAGTAAGTAACGAGATAGGCTTACAATATCTTATTACATGTATGCCAGAAGAATATTATAAATTGAACACTATTTCAGATCAGGTTTTTGAAGGCAGCTCTTCTTCTGTATTTTCAGGTATTGGAAAGGCTCTAAAAATAGGAACAGACTTATGCAATACTAATGACACACAAGTTTGGTTTAATTTGGATGGAAATAGAATTTCTCTATTAAGACATACATGTCTTCATTCATTTATTGACATATTGTCTGTGATGTGTTGGTGGGTAGATAGATATGGAATTTTACATTTGAAGAATTTTACAGATGATATCATGAGAGAGACAACTTGGAAATTCTTACACAATACTGATGAATCTGTAGAGAAAGAGCCAAATGTTGTGATTATAAACTCTCCACAGTATATATCTGTTTCTGGTGAAAATAATACAAAAGAAGGGTATGGAAAGTTCGGATTAGTATTTTCACCACAAGATAATAAGCATGAAGCATTTAGGGTACAGAAATTTTATTCTGGTGCTGAACAGTTGAATGTCAATAGAGAGATAGCTAATCCAATGAAATATGATTCTCTTGGATTGAATACAACTAATGTTCATCCTTACTATTTTCAAGCTGAAGAACAGAATCAAAGAGGTCGTGCTTTATATTCAAATATTATAGAATGTTTTGCTATTGATCTTCAAGATGTTTTACTTGGTGATACAGTTTATTATGAAATGAAAATGGGCGGAACGGTTGAAGGAGTCGCCTATACAGGAAAATATATTATAATTGGCATAGAGACAGTGTTTTCTGGAAGAAATACAATGGCTAAATATACACTGGCTAGACAAGGTATCTCTGTTAAGTCTAATGAGGCAGCATAAACAATGTTAACTATAACAGAAGGAATTAATAAAAATATAGCTGAATCAATCTACATTGGAGAAGTGGTTGATGTAGATGATCCATTGCGTTTGCAACGTGTAAGAGTTAGACTTGATTGTTATCCTAAAAATATGAAAGTAGAACAGATTCCTTGGGCCAGTCCATTAAGATCCTCATTTCAAGGTGGTGGTAATGGTCTTTTTGGTCAGATAAGTGTTCCAGAAAAAGGATCAATTGTAGCAGTAAAACATTATTATGATCAATATTCACCAATATATATAGGAGTTATTCAATCTAGCTTACAGAAAAATTTAGTTATTGATAATCAAACTGACTATCCAAGAGTGTATGGATCAGAAGATAGTAATGGTAATTTTATTAGAGTTGAATTAATAAAGAAATTAGTTAGAGCTCTTATGGATGCTGAGATTCAAGTAACACAAAAAGGTGACATAAAAATAGATATGGGAGAAAATAATATACATTTGAAGTGTGGAAATATTCTATTAGAAACATCTTCTTCTATTCAAATTACATCTGGTAAAATTAATACAGATTCACATATTACAGCTCGAAAAATAGATGTGACAACTCTTAATACTGACAATTTGTCTGCTTTATCAGCACAAGCAACTGGAACATTTCAAGGGACTCTTCAAGGAACAGCATACTACGCTACATATGCAGGAGTTGTTCCAGCTAATCAGCCAATGCCTTCTATTTCACCTGTTAATGTCCCAGATCCAATAACACCAAAAATTGATTTTAATAAGGATTAATAAAGATGCCCTTTACTCCAGAACAAGAGATTTTGCTTGACAAAGAGAAGGAATATAATAAGCTTTTAGATCTAGTTAATAATAAAAAAATATCTGAAGATGAATTTATTCGTCGAAGAGAAGCATTAGATCTAAAATATAAGAAGAAACTCGAGGAGTTGGAAACAAAAGAAAGAGCTAAGAAAGCTGAACAAAATAAAGATTCTCCCAATTCTACGACTAATAAACCAACTGAGAAGCCTGTTAAGCAGCTTAAATCAGAAATTACTCAAGAGGATTTTGAGAAACTTCCAGAAGAAGATAAACTTAAATATGGCACTTCTTCATCATTAAATAGTGTGAATTTGAAGGATTGTGTTGAAGCATTTAATAAAGTTGCTCCGTTAATCTCTGCAATGACACCAATCAGCTCTGTAATGGGACCAGTTTCGAGTATTACTGAAACACTTCAGCCTATTATGTCAACCTTACAACCTGCTGCAAATGCACTACAAAGCAGTATTGGAACAGCTGAAAGTTTCTCTTTGAAAGTATTGGAGATAGAGGTTGCTAAACCAATTATTCAAACTGTTCTACAGCCAATTAAAGACATGTTATCACTTGCTACTTCTGCAGCTGCTTTAGGTTATGCAATTTATACACAGGGTCCAGATGCATATCGTAATATAAAGAAAGGCTTGCAGACACTTAATGAGAATAAAACTAAGTATCAAGAAATGCTTACAAAATCTAAGAAGATAACAGAATCAAAATCTAAACTTGATGAAGAACAAACCAAAAAGAAAAAAGAAGCTGAAGAAAAAGCAAAAAAGGATAAATCTAAGAATTGGACTAAAACAGTTTCTGAAACTAGGTCTTCAAGTTCAGTTGTTGTTATTTCTGATGAAACCTATAAGCGTCTTTCTCCAGAAGAACAAAAGAAATATCATGAACAAACTACCTCTGAGAAGGTAGCTGAAGCAGTGAAACAAGTAGAATTACCACAGGAAATTAAGTCTTTAATTAATCAAGCAGACTCTTTGGTGAGTACAGCAGAGTCATTATATAACACTATCATGTCTACTGCTGGAAGTGCTCAATCTTTTGTCGATATGTTGGATACTTTATCAACAACAGTTAAGACTATTTCAATGATGTTTGGTAATGAAATTCCAAGCATGGATGATATAACAAAGGCGATTAAAACAGATGGTCCTAATATTGAATTATTAGAGAATGTTAAAAATCTGTCAAATAAGTTTAGTTCATTTAAACCTAATTTATTTTTAAAGGATAAAAATTAATGACTGATATAAGAAAGTTGATTTTAACTGAAATTAAAGAAGGCAAGCTTAGAAAACTGCTTGGTGTTCCAAATAGTAAGAATATTGAAGATGTGTATAAATCTGGAAAACAGATTGCTTCAGTATTAATGAAGAAAGTCAAGTATGAAGATGCCTTAAGAATGCTTGTCTTTGCTTCAAATATGAATCCGGAAAATAGACTTTTTAAAAGTGCTGTTCGAGCACTAAAGTCTAATTTTTCAGAGGATTAAATAAAACCAAATCTTCTATTTGATATAAAAGTTTAAATAGGAGATTTTTAATGTCTTATTCATCAGAAAAAGATTTTATTGAATTTTTGATATTTCAAAATAGACTATATTTTTTATATTCTGTTATAGATAGCTTGCCAGAACATTTTGGTGGATATAGAGTAGATATAGATAAATTTGATCAACTTAATCTTGTTGATGATAAAAATAATGTCTTAGATATAAATGACCTAATTGATTATTGTATTGATATAGAATTAAATGACTTTGGGAGAGAATGTTATTCTGGATATCTTGGAGGAGCGTTCTTTAATGAAGATGAAGTTGGAGACATAATTGAAAATGGTCTCGTATTTAAAATAAAGATGTGTGGTTGACTATGAGCAATAAGTGCCTTGATACTAAAAGTTTTGACACTTTTAAAAATTATGATAAAGATTTCTTTGATGTAAGTGACTTTGTTTTATGCCCTGATGGAACTTCTGGAACTATAAAAGTCTTAATGAAGGATCTAGCTTTAGTCAAAAAGAAAGAAGATAATAAAGAAGAGAGTTATAAACTTGATTCTTTAAAGAGAATTGTTGAGGATAATCAATATATTAGAGACCAATTAAATCCAGTATTATTTCTAGATAATACTTTGAGATCAGATATTTGTGAAAAATTAAAAGAAACTGCTGATCTTTTTATTGAAGAAGTAGAAAAAGAAGAATTTAAACTCGATATCCTTGATATTGTATTGGTTGGTTCTAATTCTTCTTATAATTACACAGAGTTATCCGATATAGATCTTCACATTATTTATAATTCTTCAGTTTTTGATGAACAGACCAAATATTTTGTCAGTAAGTATTTTGATTCATTTAGAAGCCTATTCAACTTGACTCATAAGATTTTTATTAAAAACTGCAAGGTTGAGGTTTATCTCGAGGACAGTGAAAATAAGGGAATTTATAATGGAATTTATTCGATATTAAAAAATAAATGGATTCAGTTTCCAGTAAAGGATAAAGTAACTGTTGATACAGGGGCAGTAGATACCAAGTTTGAAGATTATAAAAACAGCATAATAAATTTAACAAGTCTTCCTGGCCAATATAAAGATTCGTTAGCACTTTATAAGAATATTTTTAGATTAAGACGCAATTCTTTACAAGCTGGTGGAGAATTTTGTACAGAAAATCTTGCTTTTAAAAAATTAAGAAATGAAGGCTTTATAGATACTCTTAGAGATTATATTCGATCAGAGAAGGATAAAAATTTGAGTATTGAATCATTATCTGAGTCTTTTAGATTGGCTATCCTTGGCGATCTAACTTGATCATTTTTTGTTCTAAATTGAAGCTAAATATTCCATTCTATGTGCGAGTTTTATTATGACAGTCAATCAAACTGAACTAGGCAAAATTAAACAAGTTTTAAATAATAAAGTTGATAGAGACTTTCATAATGTTCGTGGAGATGCTTTTAATCAAGCTGTAAAAGATACAGATATTATGCAGAGTTCACTTGCTAATTTCGCAGGTGAAAATCAAAGTGAAATTGGAGCTAAAACTGGTTGGCTTTGGTATGATGAAGATAATGACATTCTTTCTATCAAGATGAAAAATGGAGATTATCGAGAAGTCGGTGGTATCGGTGATGAAATTAGAAGTTTAACAAGTGTTATTCATACAAAAGAATTACAATATCAAGCTGAAGGAGCGGAGCTTAGAATAGACTTAGATGAAAGATATCCTGTTTCTGATAATAAAGACAATGTTCAGCTATTTGTAAACGGTCTATTAAAATCAGATGAGCTCTTTACAATTGATGACAATGGTTTAACAATTGTTGTCAGTCCAGATGCTTTTAATTTACATGAAACAGCTTTTGTTAAAGTTCAATATATGAACTATGTTCCAAGTTCAGCCACTAAGTCAGGTATATCTACACTTGGAACTCTAGGAACTACTTATGTTGATGGATGGCTAGAAACAGGTTCAGTTTATGCTGATGGTGCACAATATAAGAAAAATCTAGATGGTACATATGTCAAAATTGTAGAAATTGGTGGAGTGGAAAGAACATACCCAACTGAAGATTTTTCTGAAGAATTATATTCTAAATTGAGATTTGTAGATGTATCTGAAGCTGGAGAACATACCGAATTAGTTAATGATGGAACTAGAAATTATATAAATGCAGTTTCATTTGAGAATTGGGAATCTCATAGAAATTATTTTGCATTTGATCCAGATAACTATAGATATAGAGTTCCAGAAATCGATTCAGATATTCCATCAACACAAAAGTATGTTGTTGTAAAATCAATCTATACAGAAGTTTTGGCAATTGCTAAAAATATCTTATCAACTAAATCATTTCTGCAGAAGCATGTATCTGATCTAGACATCATATTAGATTCTTCTGCTGGAAGAATTTTAGATATTTCTTCTACTACAAGTTTTATAAGATATGTTAATGGTTGGGGATTAGCTGGGTCTTCTAAAATTTATTTCCCTATTTCTTCATCTGGTGATATACAGCAATTTACTGAATATACTTTATCATCAAACATGAACTCATACCTTCCCTTAGATGTGAGTTCTTTGTCAGATGGAACATATTTTATAATTTTAGATAAAATAGGAACTGGTGAAAACAGATATGTTCCTAAATTTATACCAATTGATAAATTTTTCTATAAGACAACTACGGGTGGAGAGCAATCTGGGGCTTATTTTTATCAAGATATTTTTAAGATAAAGATTTTTGAGTCTGGTATTGAACGATTAGGTGATTATTCTCTCCCAGTAGGTATTATTTCAATTAATTCTGGTGATATTAAAGTTAGAGGAGCAAGTAATGTATTTGAGATTAACAATGCTCTTATAATTTATCCAGGAATTAAATTTAATTTTCCTCTTGGGTTTGATGATTCATTTAAAAGAAAAAATACTGCTGCTATTAATGCTTCTCCATATGTTTTAAATTTACAATATCAGAATGGGTCAGTTTATGCTGAGCTGAATAATGAAGACATAATTATTAGATGTTCTGATAAAGTGCTGGAGTATAATTTTGATGATAATAAGAGTTATCTTAACTCTGTCGAGAAAAAAGCATGTAGAATTTGTTTAATTAAAAGAGGAACATTAGTCTTTCCAGAGTATGATAGATTTTTCTTACAAGAAAAATTACGTCATGAAAAGGCAAATCTATATTTTGAAAATACAGGATTTTTAAGTAATGGTGCGATTGAGCTCCCATCTGTACAAAGTGTATGTGTGAATAAAACCTTCACTCTTAAGAAGGGTGCTAGATTTTTACTTGCAATTGGATTGTATGATAATCATAGATTAAAATCTTTAGATTACACACTTTCTACAGATTACTCTATTTCTTTTAATTCTGAGTATGAAGAAGCATATATATTTTATGATTATGATAATGATAATTTATTTGTCGTTAATCAGTACTTAAAAGCAGAAAGAGAGCCAGATGACCTTGAAGAAGGTATTGTATGGTATGATACCCTACACAATCTTAATAAATACTATGATGGAACAAATTGGATTACACGCAATATAGTAGAAGTTGCTAATTATCTCAATACAGATAATAGTGGTAATATTTTGTCTGTTCAAGATATTGGTATTGTTAAGTCTGGGGATGGCCGTAATTCTGGTGGTGAAGCTAAGTGGGGGAAGATAAAAGGCGACATAAGTCTGCAGCTGGATCTTCAAGAAGAGTTAGATAGAATTGCTGTTAATATTCGTATGTTTGCTCCTGAATTAGATGCCACTAGAATTCTTCACGAATTTGGTGTCGATTTACAGACTGGGGATGTTGTATATCTAGAGACAGATAAGAAATTATATACATATGATAAAGACAATGATCAATTTACTTTGTCAGATATTCCATTAGAAGACAATAGAATATATCTGAATATGTTATCTGAAGGAATATATTCATATAAGAATGGTGAATTAGTCCTCTATGGATCATCAAAACTTAGCTGTATGGTCTCATTGTGTGAAGAAACAATTTCTACTGGTGATCAGGTTGTCAATTTTAGTCATCCTTGTGAATCCATTGTTTTTGTGAGTATTGGACAAGTTGTCCTTGATCCATCTGACTACACATTTGTTGCTGGCTCTAATTATTTGACTCTTTCCATTCCCGCAGAAACAGATGGATATGTTAGATATATTTCTGTGTATAAACAAGCAGATATTGCTTCGAATTACATGAAATATACAAGATATGAAGTCCCTTCTTTAACTAATTACCTAGAAATCCCACTCCAGTATAGATGTTCAAATTTAGACTCTATTATTGCTGTAACAGTTGGAACAGGTGTGATCCCAAGAGATTTGATGGATTTAAAGAACAATAATCAGACCCTTAAAATTGTTTCTACAGACAATTGGTCAGCTGGAGAAGTTATTGATGTTTGGTATGGGGTTTTATTAGAGTCTGGTCCAACTCAACCAGATAATAGAACAATTCAAAGAAATTCAGTTGGTGACTTAGAAGCTATTGCTTTAAGAGCAGGTGATGTAAATTTAAAAGTTTCAAATCCAATTTCTCTGTCTGACTGGATTAATCTACAAGATAAGGATTCTAATACATTTTATCCAATAATTGATGATATTGGATCTCTGACTGGAACTCTTAATAGTTTTGGATTCTATAAATTTTCTTCTTTTGAACTAGATAATAATTATTGGCTTCCAAATGGATCAACAGGAACTAAAGAAAGATACCCTGACTTTTACAATTGGTTATATAAAATATATACTGGATCATTAACAGTTTCTGGTATAAGTGTTAAAAATTCAAGTGATCAAGAAATCTTAGAATTTGATTTTATTATAAATATTTCTAGTGAATCTTTTACTCTTCCACAGAGTGTTAATGAGAGAGTGTTGATTGATATACAAAAAGCTACAAGTTCAGATCAATCTTGGTATAATTGGTATTCAGATGGATATTTAGAACAGGGAGAAAAGGTGACTGTTCCAGCAGGTATTACAACCAGAACTCTTTTAAAGCCCTATTCTGATGCTTATTATAGTTTTAATATGACAGCTGGATACATAAATAATTCTTCTAATGATACAGGTTGGTCTTCTACAATGAATGAAACTACAATCTCTATATCAACCCCAGTACAGATTAGTTTATATTGGGAGGCAAAAGGATATTCTGCTATTCCTAGTTCATCTGATATGACAAAGGGCAAATTCTATTTCTTAGTTGGAATTGCTTCATCAGTTGCATAAATTGGTCTTTTATTTGTTTGCATTTTAGATTATCTTTATCTAGTTTAACTAGGTGATAGAAAATGAGTTTAATTGAAGATTTTTGTACTAAGAATAAGATTCTTGATTATTCTATAAATCAAGATAAAATTTCTGTTGATGGAAATGTAGATCTATCTTTTCTTGAAGTAGAAGAAGTTCCCTATGAGTTTGAGGAAGTTTCTGGTGATTTTATATGCCCAAAAAGTATTAAGTCATTAAAAAATACGCCAAGAGTATGTGGATCATTTTTTGTTAAAGATTGTTTTAATCTTAAATCATTAGAAGGATCACCAGAAGAATTTTTTAATTATGATTGTTCTGGTTGTACATTTCAACAATTTGATAGATGCCCACAGAAAGTAGAAGGATCCTTTACATGTAATAGATGCCTCTATTTAAAAACTCTGGAAGGAGGTCCAGTATCAGTTGGTGAAAACTATAGCTGTATGGGGTGCGATTCTTTAATATCACTTGTTGGATCTCCAGAAACGCTTAATGGGTCATTTTATTGTGGATCATGTAATTCTCTACATGATTTGAAAGGCGCACCAAAACAGGTGGAAGATTTTTCATGTGTATATTGCACTGAGCTTACCTCTTTAAAGGGAGCTCCTAAAAAAGTTTTTGGTAATTTTTCATGTTCAGGGTGTAGATCTCTTGTGTGTTTAGATGGTGCACCACGAGAGACATTCGGTGATTTTTATTGCGTTGGATGTGGTAAGGTGTTCACTAAATCACAATTTCCTAAGAATTCTTGTGTAATAAAATATATCTATTATTGAGACTAATATGGATTGGATCCGCTTATTTGAATTAATTTTTATTCTCTATTTTGTTATATCAAATCTGATTGTATTTGCGGCTTTAGAATTAGATAATACAGATCTTAATCATGTATTATCTAATCTATTTCCTCGACCAATTGATGTAGTTGATGCTATTTTAGTTTGGGCAATCGTTGAGAGACTCGAAACTTGTACTGTAAATAAAAAGAGAAGTCGGTCTATATTATATGCACTAATGTTTCTTGATAGATTCAAAGATATGCCAGATGATAGACTATGCGAAAAATTGAAGTGGATGTTTCTTCTTCCAAATAATTCAGATAAAGCTACTTTTAATGTTTCTTTTTCTAAGAAAGATAAAGAATTTAAAGCAAATTTTAGATATATTGGCGAATTAAAGGAAGTAGTTATTTGCAGAACAGGTTTTTCTAAAGTTTATGCTTTGTGTAAAGTTGCCATGGATTGGAATGAATTAATGAGAAAAGATTTAAAAGTCTGAGAATTATTTTAATTCAGAGGATAAAGTTCTTATTTCAAGTGAAAACTTTATTTGTAGGAAAGATTTTTACAATGGTTACAGAAAATGAATTAAGACAATATTTTCGTGAAGCAATCAAAAATACAAAAGATGATGTTTATCAGAAAATGGATAAAGATGATAGAGAAGCCGTTTCTGATTTATTAGTTGGATTTTTATCACAGAAACAGATTGATAAATTAGACTATGAAAATGATATGAACCCACAGGAAGAGCGTGGAGATCTCGATAATAAAGATAAAGAAAAGAAAGATGATAAAAAAGACAATAAATAGTCTTATTTGCGAGATTTAGGTCTTTCCTTATTTCATTTTATGAGCTATTCTAAATGTAGAATTTCTTGTTGTGAGGAATTCTACATTTTTAATAATAACGAAAGGTGCAATAAATGATTAAGTCTGATCTAGTTAAGAAAATGGCAGAAAAATCTGGTTTGACACAGGTTGATGCTGAAAAGGCTCTTGATGCTTTTATGGATTCTGTTGTTGAGGCTATGAAAGCTGGAGAAGAAGTCAAACTGGTTGGTTTTGGTCAGTTCTATATCAAGACTACAAAAGAACGCCGTGGTCGTAATCCTGCAACTAAGGAAGAAATTGTTATTCCAGCTAAGAAACATGTCAAGTTGAAGCTGGGAGCATTATTGCGCAAGGCAACAGAAGGAAAGTAAAAACTTTTCTATTTTTTACTACTAGGTTGTGGGTGGCTCTAATGTAAGTGTCACCCACAAATTATATGGAATTAGAAAAATATGAAAAATGTCGTTTTTGTTCTAGGTAACGGTGAGTCTAGACTGTCAATTGATTTAAAATACCTTAGAGAATATGGTAAGATTTTTGGATGTAATGCTTTATACAGAGATTTTTCACCAGATGTTTTAATATCAGTTGATGATAGAATGACAACAGAAATTATAAATTCTGGGTATGAGGGTGTTCATTATCATAGAATTTTAAGAAAAAACAGAGATAAAGATAATGCTTATCTTGTTGTCGATAAAAATGATAGAAAAATAACTACTTCTAGAGGTTTTTCTTCTGGAGCTTTAGCACTTGATATAGCCGCTAATGAGGCTCAGATTAAAGAAGTCTATATGCTTGGTTTTGATTTATATAAGACTGAACACCCTAATAATGTCTATAAAGATACACCAAATTATCTTAGATCAACTGATAGACCAGTTGATGCTTCAGGATTTAGAATTCAAATCGGAAGAGTTATAAAAGAGAATCCAACCCGTAAATTTATTTGGGTTAATGACTATCATCGTAAGATTTTTGATGCACAAAATTTTGATCTTATGTATGTTGAGGAATTTAAACAAAAATTTAAAGCATGATTCAATTAGAGCTATTTGATTATTTACAGTGTCCTCAACCTTATCAAGTTACAGCGGACGATATAAAATATTATATAATGAAGTCCTTTATAGAAGATAAAGGATTTGAGGTTGCTGCTACTGAGGTTAAATACTGTGATGTTTTAATAACAACTCTTAAAGGCAACCCAATTGTAGAGGTTGAGACCAAAGTTAATTGGTATGACTTTTTAGCAGATTTTGATAAGCCTAAACATCAGAAATATCTACAACTTCAAGGACTAGTCCCAGATTTTTTCTTTTTTGGTGTTCCTGAGTTTTTAGCTGATAGATGTTATAATTATCTCATGGAGTCTGAGTATAATTATTATGGTATTTTATCTGTATCAAAATCAGGACTAGTACATACTATGAAAAAATCTAAAAGATTCCCAACAAATTCGCTTAACAGACAACAATTTTTAGAGTATCTTCTAAAAAGAGGAACTCGAGAGCTCATGTCTCTCTATGAGTATAAACTTAGTGAAACTTGTCTTGAAGCTAAGAGAAGTAAAGAAGAGTATGGTATAACACGAATTTAGTGAGTTAATATGAAAGAAAAAGTTAAAGCTAAAATTGCTTATTTAAAGAATTATAATAGAGAATGGGGTCCAATGTCTTATGGAACTCCTGAATCATCTGGATTTGATTTGAGAGCTGCTATTGATAATGACGTTGTAATCAGAAGAGGACAGAGTATCAAGATTCCAACAGGAATAAAAATCTATTCACCGAATGCTGGATGGTTTATTGCTCCAAGATCTGGTTTAGCAGCTAAGTATGGAATTAATACAACTATCACCCTTGGAGTTATTGATTCAGATTATCTTGGAGAAGTATGTGTTTGTTTATTTAACACAAATTCTATTTGTCCAACTGGTCCATCAATGAAGGAACATGGGTGGGATTATGGTCAAGATTTTACGGTTACACCAGGAATGAGAATTGCTCAAGGTGTGATTGATGCATTTCATCAATTTGATTTTGAAGAAATTTCAGAGTCTGAGTTTAATGAAATTACAACTGATCGCGGAACTGGTGGATTTGGAAGTACTGGACAGAAATAATGATTAATCATTCTCTTAATAAATCAGATAATGATAAGTCTGTTCCATCCAAATTTGATCTACTTATAGTGAGAGATCCAGATTATGGGTTATGTTTGGCTGCTAGGAATTTTAACACTGGAAAAGTGTTTGCTTTATATAATAATATTTCTTTAGCAGAAAAAGATTTAGAAATAGACTTAAAATTACCTAAAAATTTTAATATAATGGATCTAACAGACATCACTGATGTCAGGAAGACTAAAGATGGTAAACAAAATTATCAATTTATCTCTGAGCAAAAGATTGATAAGTTTGTATTAGAACAAAATTTAGTCTTATATGGATCAAAAACAATATAGGGTTAGATCGTGTCTCTATTAGAAATCCCAGATCTATTAGGTAAGAGTCCAAAAGTTATTGTGGTTTTGGAGAAGCCTGATATAACTGAATGCCAAAAACAAGTTGGATTTGTTTCTACTTATCAAGCAAAATATCTTAAAGAATTCATTACACGTGGATTTAAGCAAGATGATTTGATTTTTGCTTATGTTAAGTCAGAAGTAGAAGTTGATGAGTTAGGAAATCCTAAGCTAGAGATTAGCGAAGATTATCCTAAAGGACAGATTATTGTTACAGAACAAGATAAAGAAGAGTTTGTTAGAAGACTTTATACATATTTGTCTTTTTATGATATTGAGCATGTCATTTTAGCTGGAGAACGAGTTAAACAGATCCTTGTTGACAAAAAATTATGTCATGAATCTCTTGGATATGAGTCATTAGAAACATTTGAATTACCAGATGTTTCAGTCAAACTCCACTTTCTTATGACAATTGATCCACAGTTAGCATACCTATCAATTACAAATAGAGATAGATTAATTAAAGCTCTTGATACATTATATAC
>AUXO016471268.1_pt1 | contig 14542 bp, 9 predicted proteins | sample 768731 | NCBI WGS metagenome assembly AUXO01 (sample SAMN02715735, study PRJNA202380) | gut metagenome | biome: sheep rumen | host: Ovis aries | place: New Zealand: Palmerston North | reverse complement strand
CTTGTAAATGAGGAAGTGCTTGAACGTCGAGGACGTGGCAGGGGCACTTATTACATAAGAAAAGATGCGCTTGTTTGATTATTTCAAGTTGTGAATTGGTTGTAAAACATTATTATTACATGCAATAATAGTTCATGTTGTAAACGATTGGAGGACCAGTATGCTAAAAATACTATTTGTCTGCCACGGCAATATTTGCCGTTCACCTATGGCAGAGTTTTATTTTAAGGAACTAGTAAAAAAGAAAGGATTGGCAGATCGGTTTGAAATTGCATCTGCAGCTACAAGTACGGAGGAATTAGGAAATCCCCCTTATCCGCCAGTGCGTCAGTTGTTGAAACGAAAGGGAATTGATTGCTCTGGAAAATTTGCACGTCAGATGCAGGAAGAGGATTACAAGTATTATGATTATTTGATTGGAATGGATCATTATAATTATAAGAATATGCAGTATCGGTCCGGAGGGACAGGCAGGGAAGATGGCTATCAAAAGATTAGCTTGCTTTTGGATTGGACGGATCATCCGAGAGATGTGGCAGATCCTTGGTATACGGGCAAGTTTGAAACTACATGGGAAGATGTGGTAGATGGATGTGGCGGATTCTTAAAATATTTAATACAGACTGGGAAAATAATGTGATAGAGAGTCAGGATCCTGGAAGTGGATTCTGACTTTTTTACTAGGTAGATAGTTTCTTTTGCATAAGTGCATTTGAAAAAATGCACAAAAAAAAATCAAAAACCAGGAAAAATATAGAAAAAATGATAGAAAAGAGAAAAGGGGAGTGTTATAATAAAAAAGATTGAGAATAAGAGAAAGGAGCCGAAAGGCAAGACTATCGGGGTGATAGTCTGGTAGAAGACATGAGTAGTAAAGAGTATAAGAGTTTTAGCATGGAACTTGCGGGAAGAACGCTTACTGTTGATGTGAATCGTGTGGCTGCCCAGGCGAATGGCGCGGCATTTATGCACTATGGAGACACTACTGTTCTATGTACAGCAACCGCGTCGGAGAAGCCAAGAGAAGGAATTGACTTCTTCCCTTTAAGTGTAGAGTACGAAGAGAAGATGTATGCAGTAGGAAAGATTCCTGGAGGATTTAATAAAAGAGAGGGAAAGGCCAGCGAGAATGCAATCCTTACCTCAAGAGTAATTGACCGTCCGATGAGACCATTATTTCCAAAGGATTATCGTAATGATGTAACCTTGAATAACTTGGTTATGTCAGTGGATCCTAAGTGCCCACCAGAGTTAACAGCAATGCTTGGATCGGCTATTGCAACCTCTATTTCAGATATTCCGTTTGATGGACCATGTGCAACTACTCAGGTTGGTAGAATTGATGGACAGTGGGTAATCAATCCAAGCCAGGAGGAGAATGAAAAATCACAGTTAAAGCTTACGGTTGCTTCTACCAGAGAAAAAGTCATTATGATTGAAGCAGGGGCAGATGAATTGCCAGAGGATCTTATGATTGAAGCAATCTATCTTGCAGATGAACAGAATAAAAAAATTATTGAATTTATCGATCAGATTGTAGCAGAAGTTGGAAAGCCAAAGCATGAGTATGAGCATTTTACCTTGCCGGAAGGCATGATGGAGCAGATGATGGAATTGGTTCCACCGGCAGAGATGGAGGAAGCTGTCTTTACAGATGACAAGCAGACAAGAGAAGAGAATATCCGTCAGATTTCTGCCAGATTAGAGGAGGCATTTGCAGAGAAAGAAGACTATCTTGCTGCAATTGGAGAGGCGGTTTATCAGTATGAGAAAAAGACCGTTCGCAAGATGATTTTAAAAGATCATAAGAGACCAGATGGACGTGCGATTGATCAGATTCGTCCACTGGCAGCAGAGGTAGATATTATTCCTAGAGTGCATGGATCGGCTATGTTTACAAGAGGACAGACACAGATTTGTAATGTTTGTACCTTGGCACCTCTTTCAGAGGCACAAAAAATTGATGGTTTAGATGAGAATGTTACTTCAAAGAGATATATGCATCATTATAATTTCCCATCATACTCTGTAGGTGAGACAAAGCCTTCAAGAGGTCCGGGACGTCGTGAGATTGGTCATGGAGCTTTAGCAGAGAGGGCCTTGGTACCAGTGCTTCCAAGTGAAGAGGATTTCCCATATGCTATTCGTACGGTTTCCGAGACATTTGAATCGAATGGTTCAACTTCTCAGGCATCTATTTGTGCATCTACTATGTCATTAATGGCAGCAGGTGTGCCAATCAAAAAGCCGGTAGCAGGTATTTCGGCTGGATTGGTAACGGGAGAAACAGATGAGGATCATATTGTATTAACCGATATCCAGGGATTAGAGGACTTCTTTGGAGATATGGACTTCAAGGTAGCTGGTACCCATGATGGTATTACCGCTATTCAGATGGATATTAAGATCCATGGTCTTACCCGACAGATTGTGGAAGAGGCGATTGCAGCAACTAAGAAGGCAAGAGAATATATTTTAACTGATATTATGGAACCTTGTATCGCAAGCCCTCGTCCTGAAGTGAATGAATATGCACCTAAGATTTGTATGATGGAAATTGATCCTTCTAAGATTGGCGAGGTAGTTGGTCAGAAGGGTAAGACTATTAACGCAATTATTGAAGCAACAGGGGTATCCATTGATATTACGGATGAAGGAAAAGTTTCGGTATGTGGCGTAGACAAGGCAAAGATTGCTGAGGCTATGAAGATGATTGAGACCATTGTAACGGACTTTGAAAAGGGTCAGGTATTTACTGGAAAGGTTGTATCAATTAAGGAATTTGGAGCGTTTATTGAATTTGCTCCAGGCAAAGAAGGAATGGTTCATATTTCTAAGATTTCAAAGGAGCACATCAATCATGTAGAAGATGTCTTAACCTTAGGAGACACCGTAAAGGTTGTTTGTCTTGGTAAGGATAAGATGGGAAGGATTTCATTCTCAATCAAGGATTGCGAAGCGTAAGAATTGGTTGCAAAATTTCATAATATCGCTTATGATAGCGGGGTATTTTATGAAAAGGAAGATAGATGATGTCGAAAACAACTATAGCAGAAGATAGCAATTGGCTTGGAAAAGTCTGGGAATTAGTGGAATGGATTGCACGGGCAGTTTTTAAGTTCCTCTTTAAGATGATTGGAAAAGAATTAAAGGAGGAGACATTTCAGTCTCTCATGCAATTTGTGAAATTTGGACTGGTTGGAGTGAGCAATACCTTATTATCCTTTGGATTATTTTGGCTTAGTTCTCATCTGTTTGATCAGGCACATGCCTTTCATGACAACCAAACCTATATAGCTTGGGCATCGAATGCGATTGCATTTATATTAAGCGTACTCTGGTCATTCTATTGGAATAATAAGATGGTTTTTACCCTAGAGGAGGGGCAAAAACGTCATATGGGAAAGGCTTTGTTAAAAACATATATAGCCTATTCCGTATCTGGGATTTTTCTGAATTCATTCCTGTTATGGTTCTGGGTTGACTTAATTGGAATTTCTAAGTTACTTGCTCAGTTTATTGATCTCTTTATTGATGTACCGGTGAATTTTATTATTAACAAATTTTGGGCCTTTAAGGCTGAGGAATAAAAAAGAGTCTGGCGTTTTGCCAGGCTCTTTTACCATTAACAAATGAAATTAGAAATTTCTTCCGTCCCAACCCCAGTCGTTGACTCCGTGGTAGGTAACGTAAATATCTCCGCCAGGAATTCCCAGTTCCTCCTTGTAGATTTCGCAAATTTTTGCAGTCATCTTTTCGTAATCGGAAGAAGAGGCATTACCGAATAGACTAACGGAAACATATGCACCCTCCTGCAATTTTTTCCCTGCAAAATAAAGGTCATAATCATCTGCGATTCCTACCATTAGATAAGATTCTGGTTTGTGAAGAGTGGAAATAGCCTGTCCCAGTTTCTTCTTGAGATTATCCTTTTGTGTATCACTCATCTTAAGAGTTACTTTGTTATCGATAAAAGGCATTTAATTGATCTCCTTTCAAATAATAATTTTCTTGATTATAACACAGGCTAAGGGACTTGAAAAGGGGAGGAAAAATTCACAAATGATAAGTCTAAGAGGATGAATTCATAATGAGTGATAGGATTTTAAAGGATTTTTTTGAAATTACGAAAAAATAGTTTCCAATGTACTAAATTTTCGTAAGTGTGGAAGTTTATTTGAAGGATTATAAAATAAATAAAAAATAACAAAATGTTGAATTTATTTTAATAAGTTATAAAAAAACACATAAATTAGAATGCTAATTCCCTGTTGAAATTATAAAAAAACAAGTGCGTTTTTAGTGATGGTGTACAAGTTAGAGCTCTAACTTTACGGATTGCAAAATTAAAAATATAGGAAACTCCAAAAAAGAAATGATGGATTGACAACATCGTTTTCGTAAAAATATAATGGAAATTGTGTGAAATACTTACAAAAATGCTGGAAAATTCTAAGAATTTTAAAGCAGTTTTTGACTAATTATAATCGGTCGTGTTATACATTTCGACGGAGTCTTGATTAGGAGAGATATAAGAAAAACGTTCGTAAAATAAAAATTACGGAAGGGAGGGTAGCAAAAGAATTTCGGGGGTAGTTACTTGTTGTTATGTCGCAAAGACATTGTTTACGATTAAGAAAAGGAGAAGGATTCATCCATGAAAAAGAGTTTTCTTACAAAGATTAAGGCGGCTACAGCACTGGTGTGCTCAGCAGCTTTAGCGCTTGGAATTATTCCAGCAATTCCAGAAGGATCTCAGCCGGTTGTTGAGGCTGAAGCAGCATCTAGTGTCAGTCACGTCTCAGTTCATGATCCATCGATTGTGAAGGGTGATAATGGATACTACTACATTTTTGGTTCACACAGAGCATTTGCAAAGTCAAAGGATTTACAGAATTGGACCACTTTTGATCTTAATATTTCTTCTGATTATGCGAATGTTTTTTCTGTTGGTTCTGCATGGGCAGCTACCAATAATTCTAGCTATGATCTTTCTGGTAATCTTTGGGCACCTGACGTTATTTACAACACGACCATGAAGAAGTGGTGTATGTATATGAGTATCAATGGAACTGATTTCAATTCTTCCATTGCTATGTGTACTGCTGACAGTATTGAGGGACCATATACCTATGCGGGTACCGTCGTATATTCAGGATTTACAAGTTCAACACATCCTGTATCTATGACGGATTATTACAAGGTATGTGGTAGTGGTGCAAGTATTAGTAGATATTTAACAAGTTCAGGAAAATGGAATAGTTCTTATGGAACAAACGCCATTGATCCTACCGTTTTCTATGATGTGAATGGAAATCTTTGGATGGTTTACGGTTCTTGGTTTGGAGGAATCTTTACCTTAAAACTTAGCAATTCTACCGGTCTTCGTGATTACAATACCACCTATAGTTTAGATACAGATGCTTCCGATGGTAAGGCTTCGGATCCTTATTTGGGTAGCCGTATCGCAGGTGGACTTGGATCTTCCGGTGAGGCTCCATATATTGAGCATATTGGAAATTATTACTACTTATTTGTAACTTATGGTGGATTAGATTCTAACGGTGGTTACAATACAAGAGTATTCCGTTCTAAGAGATTAAACGGTCCTTATACAGATGCTGCCGGTAATTATGCTACTTATACTACCGGAACCGGAATCTCTAACACCTATGGTACGGTAGGTATCCGTATGATGTCTTATTATCAGTTAAGTGGTATGTCAACCGGTCAGATTGCAGGTGGACACAATTCCATCTTAACGGATTCAGATGGTAAGATTTATAATGTATATCATACCCGTTTTGATGATGGTTATGAATTCCATGAAGTTCGTGTACATCAGTTAATCATGAACAAGAACGGATGGCCATGTGAGGTTCCTTATGAATATGCAGGTGAGACAGTTTCTGAATCCGGCTATTCAAAATCAGAATATGTAGGAACTTACGAGTGGTTAATTCAGAAACCGGGTCTTTTGACAGATGATAGTGCAAGCAGTGGTGGTTACAACGTAATTAAATCAGAGACAGTTACTTTAAATAGTGATGGAACCATTACAGGTGCTGTAGATGGAAAATGGTCTTATACAAGTGGAACACCATATATCACAATTACCTTAGATGGAAATTATTATTATGGTGTATTTACCTATGCATATGATGAGAATACCAAGGCTAAGAAGATGACATTCTCAGTAGTTGGAAAAAACAACGTATGTATTTGGGGTGCTAAGGGAACCGGTATTAATACCTATACAACAACCTCAATCACAGATGGTGGAATTTATTACTTGAGAAATGTTGAAAGTGGACTCTTTTTAGATGTTTCCAATGCTAGTTCTGCAAATGGAACGAACATTCAGCAGTGGACCTTTAACGGACTTACCGCTCAGAAGTTCCAGTTCAAGAAAGTTGGTAACTACTATGCAATCCTTACCGGAGCATCTGACTACAATTCATGTGTAGATGTTACCTCAGGAAGCTTTGAAAGTGGAACAAATATCGAACAGTGGGAGTACTGGGGTGGAGACATGCAGTTGTTCCGCGTAGTACAAAACACAGATGGAACATATTCATTCTTAACAAAGGTCTCATCAGAGACACAGGCTTTAGATGACGAAAACCTTGGTACCACAGATGGAACGAACGTTGATCAGTGGGCATTCTGGGGGGGAGATTGCCAGAAGTGGGAATTAGTTTATACACCGGACACTTATACAACAACTTCAGATATGACATACAACGGAACCTATTATATCCAGTCTGTATCATCAGGTCTCTATCTTGATGTTGTAAATGGTTCTTCTAATGATGGAACTAATATCCAGCAGTATGCTTACAACGGAAGCGATGCTCAGAAGTTTAAGTTAGTTGGTGTCGGTGGAGGCTATTATGCACTTCTCACCGCATGTTCAGATTATAAGAGCTGCGTAGAAGTTGAGGCAGGCTCTACATCAGATGGTGCAAATATTGATGAGTGGTCATTCTGGGGTGGAACCATGCAGTATTTCAAGGTCATTGGTCAGTCTGACGGATCTGTATGCTTTACTTCATGGTGTTCAGATGGTGCACAGGCAATTGATGTATACAACTGGAGTACTTCTAGTGGTGGAAACATCGACCAGTGGTCATACTGGGCAGGTGATTGCCAGAAGTTTAAGTTGATTGGGGCATAAGGTCTACGATTGAAAATTTGTAAATAAGGGATATAGCAAGTCGTGCACGAATCTTCGTGTGCGACTTGTTTTTTTGATACAACTTAGTAAAGACAAGAAATGCTTCCTATGCTATAATGGGTGAACTTAGGAAAGAAAGGAGAATGGAAATGAAGCGTCAATATCTAGACCAAGTTCGGAATGGAAAAACCTTAACCAAGAAAGAACAAATAACTATGATTTGGCAATTGTCATTTCCGGCAATCTTAGCCCAGTTGTCCTCGATTCTTATGCAATATATCGATGCAGCTATGGTAGGTCGTTTGGGAGCGGATGACTCTGCGTCCATTGGACTGGTTTCCACAACCACTTGGTTGATTGGAGGACTTTGTTCTGCGGCAGGCACCGGATTTACCGTTCAGATTGCTCACAAAATCGGTGCGAAAAAAGAAGAGGAAGCAAGAAGTGTCATGAAGCATGGCTTATTTGCGGTCTTTTTATTTGCCCTTTTTTTCTCCTTACTGGGGGTTGGAATTAGCAGGTATTTACCTGGCTGGATGGGGGCTAACAAAGAAATTTGGAGAAGTGCAACCATTTACTTTCTTATTTATTCCATCAGTCTACCGGTTTTACAGATCGTCTATGCGGCCGGTGGTATGATCCAATGTAGCGGAAATATGAAATTTCCAAGTATTGTAGATATTATGATGTGTGTCTTAGATGTGATTTTTAATTTCTTTTTGATTTTTCCATCAAGAAGAGTTGAATTTCTAGGAACCTCTCTTTGGGTTCCGGGGGCAAATCTTAGGGTGGCAGGTGCGGCCTTAGGAACTGCTTTAGCGGAAATAACCTGTGGATCCTTGCTTTTGTTTTACCTGCTTTTTTATTCGCCAGCCCTTCATCTGCGTAAGGGAGACCGGAAGTTTAGTAAGAAAGCAGAACTTATCCGGGCTGCTAGAATTTCCCTGCCAGCCTGTATTGAATCGGTGATTATGGGACTTTCCTATGTAGCATTTACAAGAATTGTGGCACCATTAGGAAAAATTCCTTTGGCGGCGCATTCCTTTTCTATTACGGCAGAAAGTGTATGTTATATGCCGGGATATGGAATAGGAGCAGCGGCTACCACTATTGTAGGTCAGACCTATGGGGCAAAAAGAAAAAAACTAGCCAATCAAATGGGAATGTTTGCTACTTTTCTTGGCATGGGCATTATGACCCTTATGGGGATGTTCTTGTTTATCTTTGCTCCTTTTATGATAGGACTTTTATCTCCGGATCCGGGGATTCGAGAGTTAGGAACCATGGTTCTTCGAATCGAAGCTTTTGCAGAACCGATGTATGCAGCTTCCATTGTGGTTTCAGGGGTCTTTCGAGGTCAGGGAAAAACCTTGCTTTCTAGTATCTTAAATCTGGTTTCTGTGTGGTTAGTTCGAATTCCTGTAGCTGCAATATTGGCAGGTCGCCTTGGTTTAAAGGGCGTGTGGATTGCTATGTGTCTAGAACTAATCGTAAGAGGAAGTTTATTCTTACTTGCATTTGCGATGGAACGAAAAAAAGAAGAAAAATTGTTTTTTTTACCTGTTCATGATAAAATGACGGGAGATGAAAGATAGGAGTTTATCGAATGAGTTTTGTAGAATTTCGAGATGTAGTAAAGCAGTATGGCTCTGGTAAGGTTGCGATCAAGGCGGTCGATGATATGAACTTCACAATCGAAAAAGGGGAGTTTGTAGTAATTGTTGGGCCTTCTGGTGCCGGTAAAACCACTGCTTTAAATATTTTAGGTGGAATGGACAAGTTAACAAGCGGTCAGGTTTTGGTGGATGGAACCGATATTAGCAAGTATAGCGGCAGGAAACTCACCAAGTACAGGAGAGAAGACGTGGGAATGGTCTTTCAGTTCTATAATCTGATTCAAAACCTGAATGCACTTGAGAATGTTGAGCTTTCAGGCCAGTTAGTAAAGAATGCCATGGATGCCAAGGCGGCTTTAAAAAGTGTCGGTCTAGAGAATCGAATGAAGAATTTTCCGGCCCAGCTTTCTGGAGGAGAGCAGCAGCGAGTATCCATTGCAAGAGCCTTAGCTAAGAATCCGAAACTTTTATTATGTGATGAGCCGACGGGTGCCTTAGACTATGAAACGGGAAAGCAAATTTTAAGTCTTTTGGAAGATACCTGTAGAAAGCAAAAGATGACGGTTGTTGTGATTACCCACAATTCAGCGATTACGCCAATGGCTGACCGGGTAATTAAGATTCGAAATGGTAAGGTGGAAAGTAACAAGCGTAACCGCTTCCCTGTACAGGTTAAGTTTTTGGAGTGGTAAAGTGAGGAAGAGCATTGAAAGCGATAAACAAAGAATTTCATAGGGAAATACGAAGGAGTTTCAGCCGATTTATTTCGATTCTTTTGATCGTTGCTTTGGGAGTTGCTTTTTATTCGGGAATTCGTTCTACGGAACCGGATATGCGAGCAACAGGAGACCGGCTGTATGATAAAAGCAATATGATGGACATTAAGGTAGTTAGTACCCTGGGTCTATCAGATTTTGATGTTTCAAAAATAGAAGAACTAGAAGGAATTGAAAAGGTCTGTGGTTCTTACTCTCAAGATGTCATTGCCAAGACCAATGGTCATGAACATGTGGTGACCTTTATGTCTGCAATCTCAGGCATTAACGATGTGGTAATCAAAGAGGGAAGAAATCCTTCCGGGGAGACAGAATGTATTGTAGATACCTCATACCTGAAGGAAGCAAAGCTTAAAATCGGGGATACCATTCAGATTTCTTCGGGTTCAAAAAATACAAACCTAAAAGAAATATTTGCCAGGAAGAAATTTATCATTGTGGGTAGTTTTACCTCTTCACAGTTTATTTCTAACACCAGGGCTAGTTCCAAAATTGGAAATGGGCGTGTGTCAGGACTTGCTATTGTAGATGACAAGGCATTTGTTACCGATGGATATACTGAGATTTATGCTAGAGTGAAAGGGGTCAAGGAAGAAAACTGTTACGAGAAGAAATACCAAAACTTGGTAAATCTTGCCAAGGATTCCATTGAAACTAAGGTGAAGGACCTATGCATTCAAACTAAGTATCAGGAACTATATCAAGCGGCCACGGATGTGATGGATGGAATTCAAAGCCAGATTGATGCTCAAAAGAAAGGAATTAAAAAAGCTGAGAAAAAGATTCAAAAAAAGCAGGAGTCTATTCAGGAATTGGAAGGACAGGTTCCGGCACTAGATGCCGAAATTGCTTCTTATCAGACCAAAATTGATGTTTACGATAAATTTATTAATCAGTATTCTTCCATGGGATACGTGCCGGCAGGTAATTTAAATACCTACGATGTTCCCATGGAACAGTTGGAAAGAGAAAAGCAACAATTGGTGGACAAACAAACTCCATATCAAACTCAAAAGGACCAGATTCTAACCCAGGTGGAAACCCTTAATACGGATATTTCCAATCTGGAAAATGACATTGCCTTGGCAAAGGATACAATTACCGGTCTTCAAGAAGAGTTGGATTTAGCAACGGATGCGAGAGATGAGATTCAGTCTCCGAATTGGACCATTACGGATCGTAATCAGGTTTCAGGCTATGTGGAATTTGATCAGGATGCCAGTCGAATTGCAAGAATTGCCACGGTATTTCCAATTATTTTCTTTTTAGTAGCCGCCTTTGTTTCCTTAAGTACCATGACTCGAATGGTAACGGAGGAACGAACCAATATTGGAACCCTAAAGGCTCTTGGATACAGCAAATTAAAGATCTCGGCTAAATACTTAAAATATGCCCTTTGGGCCACTCTGTTAGGAAGTATCATTGGAGGTGTAGTAGGAGTACAGTGCTTTCCGGCAGTAATTCTAAGTGCCTATCGCCTAATATATCCGGGCCTTGGAAGTATTAAAATATTATGGAACCTTGAGTACTCGCTTGTGGCTGCCGTGATTGCAATACTTGTGGTACTGGTGGCTACCATCTTTGCTACTTCAGCCACTATGAAGGAAACCCCTGCAGTTTTAATGAGACCGAGATCACCGAAGGCAGGAAAAAAAATTCTTTTGGAATATTTGCCATTTGTTTGGAAACATTTAACCTTTCAAGCAAAATCATCCATTCGAAATTTGGTTCGATACAAACGAAGATTTTTCATGACCCTTTTTGGAATTAGTGGTTGTATGGCTCTGATTATTGTGGGCTTTGGATTAAAGGATTCTTCAGATGAAATCATTGCAAACCAGTATGGCAAAATCTTTTTATATAGTGGAAAAGTTGCAATCAACGGTCATAGCAACGAGAAGCGTCAAAATGAAATGTCTGACTTCTTCCAAAATGATGGTCGAATTGTAAAGAGCATGAAACTTGCGGAACAGACCATTACCGTAAAAAGTAAGGATCAAAAGGAGGAAGCATTGCTTCTTTGTCCGGAAGATGCAGATTTACTTGCAAATTTTGTTTCTTTGAAATCACCAGAGGGGGAGGGGCTTTCCCTTGGAACGGATGGGGTTATTATTGATGAAAAATTTGCTCTTTTAGGCAATCTTTCTGTGGGAGATGAGATTCGTATTGCCTGCGGAGAAAAGGAAGAAGTTTCGGTTAAAATCAGCGGTATTGCTCATAATTACATGGAACATTATGTCTTTATAAGTAATAGCCTTTATCAAAGCTTATTTGCTGAAGAACCACTGAACAATCTTATGTATTTCAATGCCGCAGAGCAGCTTTCAAGCAAGGAGAGAGTAGCCTTAGGAGAGGAGATTTTAAGTCTTAGAGCTTGTCAAAGTGCAAGTTGGTTAGTGGATGAAAAGACCCAGATTAAGTCGGTTTTAGAAAGCATCTCGATTATTGTGATTGTTTTAATCCTTTCAGCGGCTGGCCTGGCTTTTGTGGTTCTATACAATCTTAATAACATTAATATCTCTGAGCGAAAGCGTGAACTTGCCACCTTAAAGGTACTAGGTTTTTACAATCGTGAAGTAGAAAACTATATCACCCGGGAAAATGTTCAAATCATGTTTTGGGGAATTGCCAGTGGATGTATCCTGGGTTATTTCCTACATCGTTTTGTCATTGTTCGGGCTGAGCTTGACATGATGTTATTTGGTCGAACCATTCAACCTCTCAGTTATGTCTATGCTGGACTTTTGACATTGGCGTTTGCCATTCTTATTAATTTCACCATGAGTTTCCGTATTAAGAAAATCAACATGGCTGAAAGTATGAAAACAGTTGAGTAAAAAAAACGTGCTATGCTTTAAACATGGCACGTTTTTTTCATGCGGATGGACTCGACCAAGTTAAAACTTATGAAATTCCGCTTTACGATCCTTAAAGGTACAGTAGTATTTAAAACCACAATCCTTTAATAAGTCTTGGGCTTGATCGAAGGCGTAGCCTAGATATTTAGCCTGATGGTCATCAGAACCCAGGGTAATAATCTCGCCGCCAAGTTCACGGTAGCGCTTTATGATTGCAGGGTGGGGGTTTGTATGGTTGGCTCCCTTATAAAGCCCACCTGTGTTTAATTCAATTCCCTTTCCTAAGGACAAGAGCTTTTTTAAAAGTGCATCTAAATAATCTATGTAATCCAAAGGATTGTAAACAAAACCAGGCTCTTTACAATAACGAACCCCATAATCGATATGGCCAAAAATGTCAAAATCGTGACAGGTCTCAAGGGCCTCCACAGAAGCTTCAAAATATTGAGAAATAGCCTGCTTAGCAGACTTGCCTTCCCAGTAAATGTCGTAATAAGGATCAATGCCGGAAACCACATGAATGGAACCAATGATAAAATCAAAAGGGACCAATCTGGTAAAATCAGCCAGGCGGCTGGCAAATTCCTTGCCTAGTCCCGTCTCTACACCAATACGAAGGTCCAAACGACCAGCATATTCCTTCTGGAAGTTTTTAAGGGTTTCATAGTATTTTACAGGATCAATGGTGAAGGATACACCATCTTCCACATAATCAAAATCCTGGTGATCCGTGATACAGATGGAAGGCATGCCAAGTTCCACTGCATGATCTAATAATTCTCTAATATCTTGTGAACTGTCACCTGAAAAACAGGTATGATTGTGAAAATCTGGAAGCATATTATTCTCCTTCTCTTAAAGAAAATCAATTCCCACTGGGAATTACGCATTGCTACGGTTCTAAGTGGTGCAATCCGGTGACTTGCATGAAAACCAGCTCCATTGTAACACAGGAAACATAAAAATGAGCAAAAATGTAAAAAAAGTTAGAATCTGGCCTTTGAAACACTTGATATTTTTGGGCAACTTATGTAAAATAAGTTTGTGGCTCGTCAAAAGCTATCATATTTGACGGGAGATTACCAATATTATAAACTAGGAGGTTTCAAAATGGCAGTAAAAGTTGCAATTAATGGTTTTGGACGTATTGGACGTCTTGCATTCAGACAGATGTTCGGAGCAGAGGGTTATGATGTAGTCGCTATCAACGACTTAACAAAGCCTTCAATGCTTGCTAACTTATTAAAGTATGATACCGCACAGGGCGGATATTGTGGAAAGATCGGTGAGAATCTTCACACTGTAACAGCTGATGACGAGGCTGGAACAATCACAGTGGATGGAAAGACTCTTACAATCTATGCTAAGGCAGACGCTAACGAGCTTCCTTGGGGCGAGATTGGTGTTGATGTTGTTCTTGAGTGTACAGGTTTCTACACCTCTAAGGAGAAGTCTATGGCTCATATCAATGCAGGTGCTAAGAAGGTTGTTATCTCAGCTCCAGCTGGTAAGGATCTTAAGACCATCGTATATTCAGTAAACGAAGGTACTTTAACAGCAGATGATCAGATCATCTCAGCTGCTTCATGTACTACCAACTGTCTTGCACCTATGGCTAAGGCACTTAACGATTATGCACCAATCCAGTCAGGTATCATGTCTACCATTCACGCTTACACTGGTGACCAGATGATTCTTGATGGTCCACACAGAAAGGGTGACTTAAGAAGAGCAAGAGCTGGTGCTGCTAATATCGTTCCTAACTCAACAGGAGCTGCTAAGGCAATCGGACTTGTAATTCCAGAATTAAACGGAAAGTTAATCGGTTCTGCACAGAGAGTACCTGTACCTACCGGTTCTACAACAATCCTTACAGCAGTTGTAAAGAAGGCTGACGTTACAGCTGAAGCTATCAACGCTGCTATGAAGGCTGCTACTTCAGAGTCATTTGGATACAACGAAGATCCGATCGTTTCATCTGACGTTATCGGTATGAGATTTGGTTCATTATTTGATGCAACCCAGACAATGGTTAACCAGATTGCGGATGATCTTTATGAAGTTCAGGTTGTTTCATGGTATGACAACGAGAACTCATACACAAGCCAGATGGTT